>OLVR01000011.1_pt1 | contig 250998 bp, 268 predicted proteins | sample 1673261 | NCBI WGS metagenome assembly OLVR01 (sample SAMEA3178938, study PRJEB25190) | human gut metagenome | biome: human gut; feature: human-associated habitat; material: faeces | place: Austria | collected 2013 | reverse complement strand
CAGTTATCAATTTAAAAGCAGATATAACATTTGCTAGTGGAGATGGAACAGCTGAACATCCTTTTGTAGTAAGTTAAAAAATAATCAAAAAGCACGAACTAAAATTTAATCTTCGTGCTTTTTACATACATCAATATATTCTAAATAATTAGAAGCCTTTTCTAATTCTTTTAAAGTTAATTTAACTGCGCTATTACTTGTTCCGCAAGCCGGATAAATCATATCAAATTCTTTTAAAGAAATATCTAAATAAGCTTTAACATTTTCCTTAATACCAAAAGGACAAATTCCTCCTGCTTCGTGACCAATTAAAGTTTCTAGTTCTTGAGCCGGAACCATTTTGGCCTTTGTATGAAAATATTGTTTAAATTTAGCATTATCAATTTTCTTATCACCACTAGCAACAATAAGTATAGCTTCATCATTTACTAGAAAAGCCATTGTCTTAGCAATCTGAGCATCATCACATTTTAACGCACCAGCCGCTTCATGAACCGTAGCTGTACTTTCACTAAATTGAATAATATTTTCTTCTAAATTAAATTTTTTTAACCAATTTTTTGCTTGTAAAAAAGCCATAATTACACCTTTTTCTAATATTCTATAGCATACCTAAAAAAGAAAATAATTACAAGTGTCTTGACACAATTTTTGTTAAATGATGTAAAGGAATGATTACAATTAAGAAAAGTGTGATAAAATAAATAATAGAGAATGGAGGGAATGGTTAAAAGTAAGTAGAGAGTTTAAATTGATGAATTTAGTCCAAATAAAGTAAAACATTTAGTTAAGAAAAGGAGAGTGGAAGAATGTTAAAAACAAAAGTTGGATATAGTGAAAATGTTGATGCTTATGCATCAGGTATGGAAACGGCCAAAATGGCAAATGTAATTGAAAATCCTCAAGTTGGTTTAATATTCACAAGTTGTGTTCAAGACCAAGCCAAGCTAATGGAAGGTGCTAAAAGCATTTTAGGCGATGTTCCAATTATTGGATGTACATCATCAGCTGCAATTTGTACGCAAGATGGATATTTAAATAAAGAAACAGGATATTCAGGAATGATGCTTTTCGGTGGAGATGTTGAAGTTGTAACAGCAGGTTCTAAAAAGACAGATGAAACACCAAGAGAAATAGGACGCCGTATTGCTGGAGAAGCAGTTAGTAAAGTAAAAGGAAATGATATTGAACCAGATTTCTTCTTTATGAGTGCAAGTCCTGCCAACGAAGAAGAATATTTAAAAGGAATTCAAGATGTTATTGGAAATATTCCTGTATTTGGCGGTTCAGCTGCTGATAATACTGTAGAGGGTAAATGGAGCATTTTAAATGATGGTGAATCTTTTGCGGATGGTTGCGTAATTGCTATTTTCTATACTAATGGTGAAATGAAAAACCTTTATACAGGAGCTTATCATGAAACAGAAAATGCTGGATTAATTACTAAAATTAATGGTAGTAGAACACTTGTGGAAATTGATCATGAACCAGCCCTAAAAAAATATGCTGAATGGACAGGTAAAGATGTAGATTCATTAATGGGCAATAATTTGCTTACTGAAACAATTTGCGCTCCACTAGGAGTAAAAGATCCGATAGGAAAGGTAACAGCTGTTCGTCATCCAATGTTTGGTAATGATGATTATTCAATGAATATCGGCGCAGACCTAGCTGTAAATACAGCCGTAATTCAACTATCCAATACTCCAGAAGGAATTCTAAAAGCAAATAAAGAAACAATTGAAAAAGTAACTAATTTGATGGAAAGTGAAGTAGAAAGTTATTTTCTCGTTCATTGTGGTGGAAGAAGACTTGGCCTTGCTTTAGCAAATATTGAAGAAGAAATTTATTCAGAAGTAAAAAAAGTAATTCCTGATAAAGAATTCTTAATGGTATTTACTTTTGGTGAATATGGAAGTGGAGATCACTCATCTAATACTGTTGGAGGATTATCTCTATCTTATACCGCTTTTGGAGAATAAGGAGGAAATATGAAGAGTTTAATTGGAAATAAGTGGAAAGATTCAAGTGATGGTAAGGTAATTGAAGTTTATAACCCTGCCACGAATGAATTAATTGATACAGTACCAAGCCTAACGAAAGAAGATGTAGAAGAAGCAATTGATTATGCGGATACTCATCAAAAAGAATGGGAAGAAAAGTCTGTTGTTGAACGTTGTGAAGTATTATCTAAATTTGCCAGTTTAGTAGAACAAAATAAAGATGAATTAGCGATGCTTCTTTCAAAAGAAACTGGAAAACCAATCAAAGAGGCATATAATGAAATAGCAAATATTCAAGTAGGTGTTCCAGGATATGTTGAAAAAGTAAAACATGAATATGGAAATATTGTTTATCGTGGAACCGAAAAAGGACAAGAAAATACGATTCAGTATACGATCGAGCAACCACTAGGAGTAGTAGTAGCCATTATCCCATTTAATTTCCCAAGTGATATTTTTATCAATAAAGTACCACCAGCATTATTAATGGGAAATGCGGTTATTTTAAAACCAGCAAGCATCAATCCTCTTACTTTAACAAGATATGTTGAATTACTTGTTGAAGCAGGAGTTCCAGCTGGAGTTATCTCAGTTGTACATGGAAGTGGTTCTGTCGTAGGTAAAACCCTAACTAGTAGTAAAAAAGTCGATATGGTCAGTCTTACTGGTTCTACAGCTGCTGGAATAGATGCCGCTAAAAATTGTGCTGAACATTGTGCTCATAGTTCTCTAGAATTAGGTGGAAATGATGCTTTTATTCTATGTGCTGATGGGGATATGGATTTAGCGATTGAAGAAACAGTTTGGGGCAGACTTTATAATACAGGTCAAGTATGTTGTGCATCAAAAAGATTCTTAATTGAAAATTCGGTAAAAGAGGAATATATTAGAAGAATGGTAGAAAAGATTAATTCCTTAAAACAAGGAAAACCACAAGATATATCGACAGATATTGGTTGTTTAGTAAGCGAGGAAGCTGCTATAGAAGTAGAACGTCAAGTAAATGAAACTATAAAAGCTGGAGCAACCCTTGTATGTGGTGGCAAAAGGAATGGCGCTTTCTATGAACCTACCATCTTAGATAATGTAACAAAAGATATGGAAGTAGCAAAAGATATGGAAATCTTTGGCCCAGTTATTTCGGTAATTGGCTTTGATGATTTAGAAGAAGCAATAGCAATTGCCAATCAATCTATTTATGGCCTATCTGGTTCTATTATCACAAAAGATATTAGTAAAGCTATCAAAGTAAGTGAAAAAATGGAATGTGGAGGCTTTGTTATTAATGGTGCTTCATTCTTCCGTTCTTTTGAACAACCATTTGGTGGTTGGAAATATTCAGGAATAGGAAATGAAGGAATTATGACAACTTTAAAAGAAATGTCTCGTACGAAAACAGTAATTTTAAAAAATATTACCAAATAAAGGAGAAAATAAATGTTTGATTATAAAGGAAAAATAGTTGTAGTATCCGGAGCATCTTCTGGTTTAGGCTCTCAAATGGCCAAAGGCTATGCCCGCCAAGGAGCAACAGTAATCATTACGGCAAGAAGAATGGAAAAATTAGAAAAAGTAGCCGAAGAAATTCGTTCTTTAGGAGCTGAATGCTTACCCATTCGTTGTGATGTAACAGATGTGGAAAGTGTAAATGCTTGTGCCTTAGAAGTAAAAGAAAAATATGGCAAAGTCGATGTTCTAGTGAATTGTGCCGGAAGTGCTAAAAATGCTGGTGTGTTAGATATGACAGATGAAGATTGGGATTTTACAATCAAAACCGATATGACAAGTCTGTTTTATGTAACTCGTGCTTTTGCTAAAATTATGAAAGAACATCATTATGGACGTATTATTAATATTGCCTCAATGTATGGAATGGTTGGTAATATGGCCATGGATACAGTAGCATATCATACAAGTAAAGGAGGCGTAATTAATTTTACTCGTGCGGTAGCGGCTGAATTAGCGAAATATGGTATTACTTGTAATGCGATATGTCCAGGATATTTTGATACTGAGCTTACACATGATACATTAATTACAGATGAATTTACTGCTTATATGAAATCGACAGTACCACTTGGAAGATATGGACGTGCCGGAGAATTAAATGCAGCTGCTATATTCTTAGGAAGTGAAGAAGCAAGTTATGTAACAGGAGCTATCTTACCAGTAGATGGTGGATATACTTGTGTATAATTTTTACATAAAAATAAATTAATGAAAACAATAGATTATTTACAATTTATTGTTTTTTTGTTATATAATAATTTATAAAATTGAGAGGTTACTAGTAAATAGTAGCTTTTTTTAAAATTCTGAAAAGAAAAAATAGATTATTAAGTGTAGAAAATTGAATTTAAATATGGTATTCTTTAATTACTATATGTGATAAAAATAGATATAAATTTAGTAAGGAGTGAGTATGATGCTAAAAAAATATTATCTATCAAAAAGAAATAGCTGTTGTAAAATGAATTATGCTGTTTATTTTCCTAATAAAAATCCTTACAATCTCCCATTGTTATTATATTTACATGAAATAGGTGAAAGAGGAGAGAAAATAGAAGATATCGAAAAATGTGCTTTACCAAAATATATGAATGAATTTGATATTCCTTATATTGTTTTAGCACCACAATGTACTGATAATAATTTTTGGGATTATCATTTGAGAGACATAGAAGAGATTTTAAATGAAATTTATAAAGAATATAAATATGATAAAAAAAGAGTTTGTATTTTAGGAAGTAGTATGGGGCTTTTGGTGCATGGAATTATGCAATGTCAAGACCGGATTTATTTAAAGGAATAGTGTCAGTAGCTGGTGGTATCATGTTACCAATTGATCAAACACTATTGCCTTTAAAAGAAAAAGCTATATTAATATATCATGGAAGTAACGATGATGTTATTGAGATTAGTAAAAGTATTCAAGATTATAATAAACTTAAAAATATTGGCACAAAAAATATGGAGTTAAAAATAGTAAAAAATGCGAACCATTTTTTATCATCTCAGACTTTTAAAGATGAATATTTATATGAATGGCTAGAAAAAAATATATAAGTAGATATTTACTAATTCTTTTTTTCTTTAAAAAATTGTGATATGATAAAAACACTTTTTTAGGAAGTGAAAAACATGCAATATGATTGGTACAAAAAAGAATTAGAAGCAAAATTAAGAGAATTAAAAAGATTAGTAAAAACAGCAAGTGGTGAACAAAGAGAAGTTATTAATGAAACGATTTCTACTATTGAAGATAATTTAGTAAAACCATGTAGATTAGTTAATTATACACTAGAAGAGAGATTATTATACGAATATCAAAATATGATTGAATTTAGACCACTATGGGATTTATGTGAAAGTCTAGCAGATCTTTCTGATAACGAAATTCTAAAACTTCCATACCCTAAACTAGATTTAAAAAATAAAGAAGTATTAGAATTAACTCATGATTTTTTTAAGAACGTTACACCTTCATGGATTTATGACTTATTTATGAAAATATTTAAACAACGAACAAATCTTCATTTTATAAATTATAACAAATCTTTATTTTATGCTGATACTGTTTTTTTAAAATATTATAATACGTGTTATATTCAAATGGCCCGAAAATATGAATTTAGTGATATACCAACTTTAGCTCATGAATTTGGGCATGGTATTCAATTTTTAAGCAACTATCATGCGAATATTTTTACTAATTTAAAAGCTTTTTCAGAAATTGTAAGTTCTTTTTTTGAATTTATTTGTGGTTATTATTATGCTCAAGATTCTACTTTAGGACCTAAAGCTATAGTAAATAATTACGTAACATGGGATATCGCCTGTTATGATGCTTCAAGCTTAGTAAAAGAAATTCAAATATTAAAAAGCATTGAAGTGTCTTCTTATGAAACCAAGCTGGATTTATATCGGAATATCAAAAAGTTTATTGCATTATCAGACAAAAATAACTTAAGGGATTTATTAGATAATAAACCCTCAGCAGATTTTATTTATATTTTTGCCTATACTATTGTAACTCAGTTAGTAATGATTTATATTAAAGATCCAGATTATGCCTTTTATCTGTTAAAGAAATTAATGGAAATAGATTTAAGGCTTACTCAAGAACAATATTTAGATGAACTATTAGATATTGGCTTGTTACCAACTGAAAGTGTAGAAGAATATAATCATCATGTAAAAAGGGAATTAACACGTTTAAAAAAATTATAAACACCCCCTTGACAAAAAAGCTTGGGGGGGGGGGTATACTTATTACATCTTCTGAATAAGAAAAGGATGTGCTATAATGAATTAGAGGGATTTATGAAAAAATTAGATATTATATATGAAGATAAAGAAATATTAGTGGTAAATAAACCAGCCAAATTATTAACGATTAGTGATGGTGTACACGAAAATACATTATATAGTATGGTAAGAGAATATGTAAAAAAGAAACATAAAAGTAATAAGATTTTTATTGTTCATCGCCTAGATAAAGATACATCGGGAGTGGTTGTATTTGCTAAATCAGAGAAAGTAAAAAAAGAACTACAAATGAATTGGAATGAATGTACCAAAAGAGAATATCTAGGCATATTAGAAGGTATTTTAAAAGAAGATAAGGGAGTTATTAAAAATTATTTATTAGAAGATTCTACTCATAAAGTATATGTATCAAAAAATAAAAAAGGTGAATATGCGGAAACTTATTATGAAGTTTTAAAAAGAACAAAGAAAAATACGATAGTAAAAATTGAAATTAAAACAGGCAAGAAGCACCAAATAAGAGTTGGTTTTGCTAATCTAGGCTATCCAATAATTGGGGATAAAAAATATGGAAGCAAGGAAAATCCTATAAAGAGATTAGGCTTACATGCTAGTAAATTAATTTTAGAATTAAATGGTGAAAAAAAAGAATTTCAAGCTACAACCCCAAAAGAGTTTTCCAATTTTTAAAAATTAAAAAAAAGTAAAGAAAAGAATTTACTTCATGATAAAAATAGTGATAAAATAAAAAAGGTTAGAAAGGAAGTTTATATGTTAAAAGTAGAAAATGTAACAAAATATTATGGTAATAACTTAGCTGTTGATGATTTATCATTTACGATTAATGATGGTGAAATATTTGGTTTACTGGGTGTTAACGGTGCTGGAAAAACAACAACATTTCGCATGATTATGAGCTTGTTAGAGCCAACAAAAGGTAAGATTACTTTAAATGGTAAAGAAGTAGGATATGACATCTGTGAGCATATTGGTTTTTTAACTGAAGAGCGTAGTTTAATGACTAAACTAACAGTAAAAGAGCAGGTAGTATATTATGCTACTTTAAAAGGAATGAAAGAAAAAGAAATTTTAAAGAAACTAGATTATTGGTTAGATCGTTTTGGCGTTAGTGAATATAAAGAGCGAAAAATAAAAGAATTATCCAAAGGAAATCAACAAAAGATTCAATTTATTACAGCGATTATTCACGAACCAGACTTACTGGTATTAGATGAACCATTTACAGGCTTAGATCCAATCAATGTAGAGCTATTTATGAGTGTAATTCGTGAATTTAAAGAAAAAGGTAAAATGATTTTATTTTCATCTCATCGAATGGAACATGTGGAATTATTCTGTGAAAAACTAGTTATTTTATTAAAAGGAAAAACGGTTTTAAGTGGTTCACTAAAAGAAATTAAAAAGAATTATCGTAAAAAAATTATTCGTATTAATGGCAATGTCGATGTAGAAAAATTAAAAAAGACCAAAGGCGTTTTAGAAGTAGAAAAAGAAGCTTTAGATTTAATTGTAAAAATTGAAAGTGATGAGTATGTTGAGGAAGTATTTAAAGTAGTAAAACAGGGAAGTGATATTACGAAATTCGTTGTAGAAGATGCTTCTTTAAATGAAATATTTGTGAGTTTGGTTGGTGAAGCTTATGAAAAATAAATTTAAATATTTAATAAAGTATAGTTTAAAAAAGAAAATTGATACCAAATGGTTTAAAGTCGTAAATGTACTATTATTGCTATTAATTGTTTTTTTAGTCAATATGGATTATTTAATTAATTTATTTGGTGGTGATTTTGAAAATAAAGAGAAAATTTATGTTGTAGATGAGACAAATTCATTTGAAACATTCAAAACATATTTTAATGCTTTATCCGAAGAATTAGATACTGGTGAATATGAAATTATTTTAGATCAAGATATTTTAGAAAATGAAAGTGAAATTGATGATGAAGTAGTAGTTGTTTTAAAACCATCCCAAACAGAATATTTAACAAGTGAAGTAGTGTCTTATGATAGTGTTTCAAGAACAACTTATGAAATTATAGTAAATGCTTTAAATGCGGTTAAAAGCGAGATTGTCTTAAGTACAAGTGGCCTAACACCAGAAGAGATTAGTGCTTTATCTAGTCCTGTTGAAGTAACGGAAAGGGTTTTAAATGAGGATGCGAAAGATAATCAAACAAAAGAAAGTTTAAGTGCTATTGTAACAACTGTTCTAATTGTTCCATTCTTTATATTAATCATTACTATGGTTCAAATGTTAGGAGCCGAAATTAATGATGAGAAAACGAGTAGGGGAATGGAAATTATTATTTCATCCGTTCCAGCTAAAATGCATTTCTTATCTAAAGTTTTAGCAGCACTATCTTATGTCTTAATACAAGGTGGTTTATTATTGTTGTATTCTGGAATTGCAATATTACTAAGAACTGTCTTAGCAAGTGGAGCAGGAGCATCAGCTGGAATGGGAAGTGCATTTAGCGAAATTATGGCGACATTAAGTAGTGCAGGTGTATTTACACTACTTGCCAAAGGAAGTGTTGTTCTAATCATCTTATTTGTTGTTAGTTTTATTGCTTATGCAATAGTAGCAGCAACTCTTGCTAGTATGACAACCAATATTGAAGATTTTCAACAACTTCAAACTCCACTCATGATTATTATGTTAGTAGGATATTATGTAGCTTTAATGGCCGTTATGTTTGATGGTTCCATTTTTATCAATATTTTAGCCTACATTCCATTATTATCTGTTATGATTGCTCCGACATTATATTTAATGGGAGAAATGACTTTAATATCATTAATCATAGCTACTTTAGTTACCACAGTAGTAACTTACTTCTTGTATAAATATGGTTTAAGAATCTATAAAGTAGGAATCTTAAATTATTCATCAAGTAAATTATGGAAAAAGATGTTTAAATCATTAGGAAATAAAGAAAAATAAAAGACAGTAAAAATGATATCAAAAACAAAAGAAGTATATCGAAAACTTAGATGTATGAAAAAGACAAAAAACGAATTGTAAGGATACAGTACAAAGAAGTGAAAAAAGCAAAAATAACTAATAAAGGTAGAGAAATAAAGACTTTATTGGTTATTTTTTTGTAAAAATTTAATTTACCAGAAACGTAAATAACATATTTATAAATTCTTGTTCAAAGTTTAATGAAAAAACATTCTTATTTTCTAAGGATTTTATTATGATAATAAAGCTATAACTAAAATGAATTTATTTACTAGTTGTAAGTTCATTAAAGTATTTTTGTTGATCAATGTATTTTTATCTTCTTTAAAAGTAAAATCGATATGCCAATTAGGAATATCTCTGCTCATAAGAAAAAAATAAAGACTAAATGCAAGTTTAAAATTTTATGAATTAAAAGTTGCATTTAAATATTTAAGTAATAACTGCAATGGGTACTTCTTGACAAAATGACTATTTATTGTTAGAATAACGACACTATTAAAAAAGTGAGGAAAAATTATGTTTGATTTTAGCCATCGCAAAAATGTAGAAAGAAAATTTAGACAATTAGAAGCTTTAAACAATCTATTAACAGAAAGAAGTGCCGAAGTAACTCAAACAAATCAAGAACTACAAAATTTAAAAGAACAAATCGTTGAAATTCATACAATTTATCCTGATTTAGCAGAAAAAGAAGCTTTAACAAAATATTTTACAGACTTAAAAAGTCAAATTGCTTCATCTGAAAAAGAAATTGCTCAAAAAAGGGAAGAATTAGAACAAATATTAAATACTTTGGCAGAAGCAAAAAGCTTAGCAGATATTAAAAAGGAAAAAGAACAACTAGAGCATCAAAAACAAGAGTTAAAAGAATATCTTGATTTAACTTTTGAGCCATCGGATATTATTTTTGCTATTTATCAAAATATGAATGAGACCAATGTTTTTATAAATGCTTTTTATGTTGTTGTAAAAAAAGAAGTATTAGATGACGGAAGCTATGGAGTAATATATCAAAGTTTATTCGGCAACCAAAGATTAGGCTTTACGCAAGATTTTGCAGATACTCTTTTTTCAGATAAAGATGATGATGAATTTTCAATTAACACGACAGCAGAAAATTATATTACCTTTGCTGATGCTTGTTTAAAAATAAATCATTCAGCATATTTAAAAAAGAGAGTAACTGCTTTAGAAGTAGATGAAGTATTAAGGGAATTTATGAAAAAATATCAACCACGTCAAAATGAATACGATGAGTGGTATTTTGCAAAGAAAAGAAAAGTAAGAAAAATTAAAAAAGCAGATGAGTATTAGTATCATCTGTTTTATTGATTGTAAGTATTAATGAGATTAGTAAATATGGTTTGTAAATTTTTAAGACCAACCTCATCTGTAGCTTCACAGCGCATCGTAATATTTGGCCCAGTATTACTAGCACGAACTAAAGCCCAACCTGTAGAGAAATTTGCTCTAACTCCATCAATGGTATTTAAAGACCATTTTTGAGTTTCACAAAATTCCTTAATTTTTTTAATAACTTCAAACTTTTTCTCATCAGGAGAAGGGAACTTTATTTCCGAAGTACTATAATATTTAGGAATATCTGAAAGTAACTCGCTTAAACTTTTATTTGTTTTACTAAGAATTTCAAGTAGTCTTAAACCGGCATAAATTCCACTACCAACATCAGCTATTTTATCTCTAAAATAAAAGTGTCCTGAATATTCTCCACCAAAAGGCATATCATCTTCTTTCACTTTAGCTTGAGTATAACTAGCGCCAGTTCTATAGCAAACAGGAGTACCACCTAATTTTTTTATTTCATCTTCTAGAGCTTTAGAACATTTAACATCAAATAGAAAAGTTTTATTTTTGACTTTTTGAATCATATCCCGAATAATTAAAATCATAAAATGATCACTTGGTACCATTTCACCTTTTTCATTAACAATTCCTAAGCGATCACCATCTCCATCAAAAGCAATTCCTAGATCAGCCTTTTTAGCTAGAACTGTTTTTTTAAGCATTTCTAAATTAGCTTCTACATTTGGATCGGGATGATGGTTAGGAAAATTTCCGTCACTTTCTTCAAATAGAATTTCAAAGTCAACATGAACTTTTTCAAATATTTTTCTAGCAACAATAGATGTAGTACCATTTCCAAGATCGATGATTACTTTTCGCTTTCTTCGGCCAAATTCTACGCCATATCTTAAGTATTCTACATATTTTTCAGTAATATTACCGCTAGAAACAGTACCATTTCCACTTAAGAATTGTCCAGCAAAAGTGTAATTTTTAAAGTCTTCGATCATTTCTCCACGAGCATTAGCAAGATTATCAAAAGAAAATTTAAAACCGTTGTCATCTTTAGGATTATGGCTAGCTGTAATCATAATTCCAAAAAGATTATGAATAAAGCGGGCATAATAATGCATTGGGGTAGTAGTAAGTCCATAATTATATACATTAAGCCCACTATCGGTAATTCCTTTAGTAAGGTACGCAGCTAAAGCAGGAGAAGAAACGCGGTTATCGTAAGAGACAATACAAGTCGTTTGGTTTAATTTTTCTTTTAGATAACTTCCGTAACTTCTGCCGATGGTATAAGCAACAGTTTCATTAATTTCTGTTGGATAAACTCCTCTAATATCATATTCTCTAAATATATTTGGATTCATATTTAACCTCTTTCTACTCCTTAATATGATAACATAAAAAAAATTGAAATTCAATTGCTTATCTCAAATAACTATGTTATAATATTAAAGACTTATAAATGTTTTTTGGTGTGAAAGTAGGGATACTAGAATGAATGAAGAAATGTTAAAAACAGTGCTTTTAGAAATAATAAAAGAAACAGATAATTTACCAGAAAGTGAATTAGAAATCGTTCCAGGAACAAGATTTAGAGTAAAAAAAGGTCGTGTTGATGAATTTAAAGCAAATGCGAGATTTTATTATCAATTAACTAAAAATCAAGAAATAAATAGTGACCAATACCTTAGAGAAGTATACTATGAATTATCAGATGAGTTAGCAAGAGACCAAGTAGAATATGTTTTTTCTAAAGCATCTGATTTATATGATCTAGAAAAAGATGAACTAGCTAAACTAGAACAATTAAAAACAGCTTTAAGTAAGCAAAAACAAGAATTAGAGGAAATAAAAAAGCGAGAAGAAGAGTTAAATGAAGAAAGTCAAAGAAATCCTGAAAAGTGGACGGAAGCAAATAAAGCTCAAGCAGAAAGGCAAGAAATAGAAAACACTATAACCCGATTAAATGGTTTGATTATAGAGGCAACAATTGAATTAAAAAATAAAGTAAATGATGAAGTAAAAAATATAACCGCAAAAGAGATGGAATTTTTAAGAGACCAAATAACAACAGTAAATAAAGGAGTTGCTATTGGTTGGGGATTAGATGGACATAATATTTTAAAAAAGGACGAAGAATATTACAATAATTTATGGTATCTATCTAATATTCTAAATAGTGTAAAAAATGATTTGCCACTAATTAACGTTGGCGATACTATTTGGGTAAATCCAGAACAATTAGCATCTGCACAAGAATTAGTATCTAAAATTGATTTTCTAAGACTAGTAAAAAAAGAAGAAAAAGAAGTTGTAGTAGAACATCCAAATGATAAATTAATCGCTGAAATAGGTGCAGAAATAGAATATTTAAGTAGTCAAAATACTCCTGCATCAAAGTTAGAATATGATCATTTAAAGAAGATTTTAGAGTATTTAAATGCCGCCAAAGAAAATGAATTTGCTCTTACTCCTGTGTGGGATATAGCCTATGTAAATGGACCAGATAGAAATGCTTTTATAGAACTTCTTAGAGAATCATCATTTTTTCAAAAATATAATCCTGACTTAAAATTAAGAGAAAAAAATGAAAAACTAATTTTAGAATTAAGAAAATATATTAGTGAATTAGAAGAAAATTACAATCAAAAAGCAAGAGAGAGTTTAACAAATGTTCCAGGAATTAATTATCAAAATCATATTATTCTAGAAAGTGATAAAAAAGAGTTAGAAAATGTTTTAGCAGTAATTTCGATTTTAGAAAATGCTAAAAATGATTTAATAGAACTAAGCATTGGTGGTTGTGTTCCAGCAAACATTATTCCGGGGTATAAAAAACTAATTAGTGAAATTAAGTATTTTACTCCAAAAGTAGAAGAAAAATCTTTATCAAGTGAAAATAAAAAGTTAATTGAAGAAATAGAAAAAAGAATGGATGGTTTGTTAGAAAATAATGCTTTTTCATCAGATAAAAAAGAAGAATATGACTTATTAAAACAACAGTTAGATATATTGCAAGCATCTACAGCAGAAGAAACCAAAGAAATAGAAGGAGCAACTATCAGAGTGTCTGATGAAGTAGCATACCAAGCCATTTTAGAAAAAATAAAAAAATTAACTAAACCTAATATTGATCCTTTAAAGGCAAACAAAGAATTAGCTGAAAAGTTAAAATTAATGTTAGACAATTTAACCCCAGAAGACAAGAAAAAAGCTGATTTATTAGCTAGAATGTGTGAAATCCTAACTACAGTAGATCTTACTAAAAAAGTAATCAATTTATCAGATAATTTTGATGGAATTATACTTAATGAAGAAGAAGCAAAAGAATTTCAACAAATTTCACAAGAATTAAATACTCTAGATAGAGACTCTAATTCAGAGAAAACAATTGATTTAACAAAGAAAAATCAAGAAGAGATAATTAAAATAAAAAATGAAATGGCTCAACTTTTAGTTTTTGGAAAAGTAATGCCAGAGTATCAAAAAGAATATGAGTTTTTAGAAAATTTATTAAACATTTTAAGTATGACTATTCCTGTTGATGAGTTAAAGGAAATAAATGGTGTAACCATAAGTAGTAAAAAAGAAGAAGAATATCTGAAAATATTATTTGATTTAGAAAATTTAAGAAAGCCTGTTCCCAAAGAAGAAGAAAAATTTGAATTAGAAATCATGGAAGAAAAAAAGAAAATTTTAAAATGGTCAGAAGAAAATAAAGATATTCTAGAAAATAGTGAGGAAACGATTAAATTATTACAAGAGCAAATAAGTATGTTAGAAAGTGCCTCTAAAAAAGAAGATTCATTATATTTATCAAAAGAAGATAGTACATTATTTTATGAAATTGATAAAAAATTACCATTTTTATCTGGTATTATCAGCAATGAATCGTTAGTAGAACAACTCGAAAGAAAAATTTCAAAAGCTGATTCAAAGATAAATCCTAAAGAATATGGCTTCTTAGTTGCCCAATTAGAGGTGTTAAAAAAATTTAAATATTTGAATTATCAAACAGTCATGAAGGTGGATGGTGCTTACATACCACTTGAATATGTTAGAGGATACATGGAGATTTTAAAAAATATAGAAAAAGCCAGAAAAGAATCTCCTAAAAGAATAAATGAAGCAATTATTTTAGAAACTGAAAATAAAATGAAGAGCTTATTAGTAGATGGGAAAATACCAACAGAACATCAAGAAGAGTATGATTTATTAGATGCTAAATTAACTATTTTAGAACAAGCAGAAAAAGTAAACGAATTAGAAGAAGTACAAGGAGCCAAAGTACCTAAGGCATCAAAAGAAAGGTATTTAGAAATATTAGAGGAATTAAAAAAGATTGAAGAAAAGAAACGTGGAACATCTCCAAACCCAAATCCTCCTAAACCATCAAAACTAGATAAGGTTAAAAGAAAACTTGTGACAGCTATCAGAAAATCTAAGAAATTAGAATGGTGGAAAAAACACAAGAATGTTATAGCCGCTATTGGACTAACGATACTATTAGTAGCATCATTAAGTACACTAATACCAACTATTCTTTATGCCAATGCCTGTTTGTCTTCTGCTATACCTGCATTAGCTCCTGGAATAAATGCTCTAAACGTGAGTATTATAAATTCCCTTGGAATACCTCTTGGAAGCTTGAATTTTAATGCTTCTGCCATAAATCTTGGAGGAGCTCTACTTAATAGTTTATTAAAACTAGGAATTATTGGTGGTGGAGCAATTGGTTTAAAAGAAATTTATAAACAATATAAGAGGGAACATAGCACGAGGCTTCCAGATCCAAACGAAAAAGATTTAGAAAATAAGGTAAAACAATTAGGAGCAAATATTATTTCTCAAGTTAAAAATCTTGGCAAATCTTTGTCTAATAAAGCAAGCGAATTTGTTCAAAATACGGCAAAGGCCCTTGATGGCAAAAATATTGATTTTAATCACGATTTGTTAGAGAAAAGAATACAAGTAGAACCATTTATTACAACAGAAACTAATAATAAAGAGCAAGAAAAAGAAGAACCTAAAAAAGAAGATAGTATTCCTATATTTACAGGTAAAGTATTAGGTGAAGGAACAAGCTTGTCGCCAGAAGAAGAAAAAGAAATAAGAGAAAAAATGGCTCAAGCAATTGATGTTACATATAAACCAGTAACTATACCTAATAATGAAGAACTAGTAGAAGCTTTAGAAGAAAATTTTGGAAGAGGTAGATAATGAATAAGGAAGATATTATTACATTAGAAGATAATGTAGAATACATGGTGCTAGATATAGCTACGATTAATCAAGAAAAATACTTATTTTGTGTAGAAATAGATGAAGAAGAGATGCCTAAAAATAATTATAAGTACTTTCAAGAAATAAATGAATCGAATAACATATTTGTTGAAGAAGTAGAAGATCAAGATGTTATAGAAGCTATATCAGCTATATTTACAGCCAATCATTTAAATAATATAACAAACGGGGAACAAGACGTTTAAAAGATAATTTTTTATAGAGAGCTAATGGATGGTGAAAATTAGTAAAAAATCTTTTAAAAAATCACTTGGAAGTTGAATATTTGAATAAAGTAAAATATTCCGTAACTTTGCGTTAAAAAGAAGAGTTATAAAAAAAGGTGGTACCGCGTTTATAAAACGCCCTTTGGGTGCTGCCTTTTTTGTGTTTAGAAAGGAAAGAAAAAAATGAATGAATTTAAAAATTTAGATAAAAGAGAAATATATGAGGTTGAAAGTGATATTTTAAAGAATTGGAAAGGAGTTCAAGGCATCTACAAAAAAACATTAGAAGTGCATAAAAAAGATCCTAAATTTGTTTTTTATGATGGACCAGCTTTTGCTAATGGGCATCCTGGTTTACACCATATGATTGCTAAAAATCTAAAAGATATTATTTGTAAGTATCATACCATGAAAGGACATTATGTCTTAAGAAAAGTAGGATGGGATACTCATGGTCTACCAATTGAAAATCATGTAGAGAAGAAATTAAATCTTCATAATAAAAAGGAAATAGAAGCTTTTGGCATTGAAAATTTTAATAATGAATGCCGTAAGAGTGTAAGAGAAAATGAGGATACATTTACCGATTTAACGAATAAAATGGGACAATTTATAGATGTAGAAAACCCATATTTAACTTATAAAAATGAATATATTGAAACCGAGTGGTGGATCTTAAAAAAATATTTTGAAGAGGGATTATTTTATGAAGGAAATCGTGTAACTCCATATTGCCCAAGATGTGGTACAGGACTTGCTACTCACGAAGTGGCTCAAGGATATGAAGATATGGCAGTAGATACAGTCTATGTTCCGATGAAAATAAAAAGAAGAGAAAATACTTACTTCCTAGTTTGGACAACTACTCCATGGACTTTACTGGCTAATATCGCTTTATGTGTAAATCCTGATGTCGAGTATAGTGAAGTATTAGTTGGAGAAAATCATTTTATTTTAGCAAGTGCTCTAGTATCCACTTTATTTGAAGATGCTAATATAGTGAAAACTTATTTAGGTAAAGATTTAGAATATATAGAATATGAACAATTAATTCCTATTTTAAAACCAGATAAAAAAGCTTTCTTTGTAACCTGTGCTGATTATGTAACAACTGAGGATGGAACAGGTGTAGTTCATATTGCCCCTGCTTATGGTGCAGATGACTTTGAAGTAGCAAAAAAATATGATTTACCAATTTTAAATCCAGTAGGAAAAGATGGTTGTTATACAGAAGGACCATGGGAAGGAATGTTAGTATTTGATGCGGATAAAGAAGTAATTTCTTATTTAAAAGAAAATGATAAATTATTTAAAAAACAAAGAATGACCCATAATTATCCTCATTGTTGGAGATGTCATAGTCCACTTTTATACTATACTTTACCAAGCTATTATATTGCTGTTACCAAATATAAAGATAAGATTATTGAAGCAAACAAAAAAGTAAATTGGTATCCAGCTTATGTTGGTGAAAAAAGATTTGGAAATTGGTTAGAAAACCTAAAAGATTGGGCAGTATCGAGAAGTAGATATTGGGGTACACCAATTCCATATTGGACCTGTGATTGTGGCCATACCCATATGATTGGATCGATAAAAGAGTTAAAAGAATTAGCAACTACTGAAATTAAAGAGGAAGAATTAGACCTACATCGTCCATATATTGATGAAATTAAAATTACTTGTCCAAAGTGTGGTAAAGAAATGGAGCGAATCAAAGACGTATTAGATTGCTGGTTTGATTCTGGCTCTATGCCTTTTGCTCAATATCATTATCCATTTGAAAATGAAGAATTATTTGAAAGTCAATTTCCAGCTGATTTTATTTGCGAAGGAATAGATCAAACTAGAGGTTGGTTCTATACTCTTTTAGTAATTTCTACTTTTGTAAAAGGAGTAAGTCCATATAAAAATGTTTTAGTAAATGATTTATTATTAGATGCTGAAGGAAAGAAAATGAGTAAATCAAGAGGTAATATTGTAGAGCCATTTACAACGATGAAAAAATATGGAGCAGATACCGTAAGGTTTTATTTACCGTATGTTTCTCCAGTATGGACACCATTAAAATTTAATGAAGAAGGTTTAAAAGAAGTATATTCTAAGTTCTTTAATCCCCTCCGCAATACTTATAATTTCTTTGCTATGTATGCAAGTACAGATAAAATTGATATTGAAAAATGTAATGTATCATATAAAGAAAGGGAAGAAATTGATTTATGGTTACTTTCTAAATATCATAATTTATTAAAATATGTAACCGAATCATTTGAAGAATATGATTTATTCAAAGTAGTAAGAGCGATTACAAATTTTGTATCAGAAGACTTATCAAATTGGTATATTAGAAGAAATAGAAATCGTTTCTGGGGAAGTGAACTAAATAATTCTAAGAAAAGCGTATATATGACAACTTATGAAATTTTAGTAGGTTTAGCTAAAATGACTGCTCCAATCATCCCTTTCTTAAGTGAAGAATTATACCAGAATTTAACGAAAGAAGAATCTGTTCATTTAACAAGTTATCCTGAATATGATGAAACATTAATTAATAATGATTTAGAAGAAAAAATGGATACGGTAAGAGAATTAATTAGTATTGGTAGAAATGTCCGGGAAGAAGTAAAAATAAAGGTTAGAGAACCATTAAGTGAATGTTTACTAGATGGAAGATTAGAATCATTAATTGGCAATTTAAAAGATTTAATATTAGAAGAATTAAATGTGAAAGAAGTAGTATTTGTAGAAGATTTAAGCAAATACATGAATTTCCAAGTAAAACCAAACTTTAAGATAGCTGGTCCAATCTTTGGCGCTGATGTAAAACTATTTGCTACTTATTTATCTAATATTTCTCCTGAAGAATTAAATAAAGTAAATAACCATGAAAAGATAACGATAATAATAAATGAAAAAGAATATGTTATTGACGAAACATATTTAGATATTCGAATCAGTGCTAAAGAAGGATATAATGCGGGAATGGGAAATAATTTATTTGTAATATTAAATACCCATCGTAGTGAAGAATTAATATTAGAAGGTATCGCAAGAGAATTTATATCTAAAGTTCAAAATATTCGTAAAACGGAAGACTATAATGTAATTGATCGAATTATAATCAGTTATAATGGTGATGACGATATTAAAGAATCTGTTGAGATGTTTATGGATTATATTAAAAGTGAAACGCTAGCTACTGAAATTATTTATGATGAAACAGTAAATAATCCTTTAGACTTAAATGGCCATAGAGCAAATATTGCAACAAAGAAGGTTTAGTAAATGTTGTTTCTTGAATATCCTAAATGTAGTACTTGTAAGAAAGCCAAAAAGTTTTTAGATGAAAACAATATTTCTTATAAAGACCGTCATATTGTTTTAAATAATCCAACCAAAGAAGAATTAAAAGAATGGATTACCAAATCAGGAAGAGATATTAAAACTTTCTTTAATACAAGTGGTAACTTATATAAAGAATTAAATTTAAAAGATAAATTAAATATGATGAATGAGGAAGAAAAGTTAGAGTTATTAGCATCTAATGGTATGCTAGTAAAACGTCCTTTATTAATTAAAGATGATATAATTCTAAGCGGATTTAAAGAAGAGCTTTGGAGTGAATTATTAAAGTAACTATCGAAAAAATCGATAGTTTTTCCTTTTTGTCTAGCAATTATCAAGTGAATATTTTCATATAAATAGTTGTAGCATGAAGAAAGGAGAAAAAACATGAATTTAGATGAATTAAAAATAACTGGGAATAATAAAATTCATTTAACAGACTCACTAGAAACATCATTATTAAGTTTTAAACTAACTTTAACAGAAAGCACTATCATACCTGATAATAATAAACTCATAATTTATGTTTCTAAAGAAGAAAATGAAACAAGCAATAGAAAAACTTATGAATTTAATTTAAAAGAAAAGCTAGGGTTAAATGATGAATTTATATTAGAACCAGTAATAAAAAATAACAAAATAGAATTAAAAGGAGAAGTAAAAAGAAATAGTGGAAATATTGAGGAAATAGAATATCAAAACATTGACTTATTTGAAGGAGAAAATTATATTTATACGAATTATGAAAATGCTACTATAGATGTAATCTATCCTAAAAATATTGAATTAGTAAAATATTATTTAAACAATGTTTTATATAGTTTAAATAATAAAAATAAAATTTTAAGTTTAGATGATATATACTTTAAAGATGCTTTTACTAAAACAGATGATTTAATTGATGCCAACCTAAATAATTTAAATATCAATTGTCTTACTTCTAATAATAATAAATTCCATTTAGATAGTGATGGAAATTTAACAGTAAATAGTTTAACTACAAGTATTACCTCATCTAATACCAATTTTGATGAGATCTATCCTATAGGTTCCATTTACATGAGTGTAAATAATACAAACCCATCCACTTTATTTGGAGGAACATGGGAACAAATAACTGGTTATTATTTATATGCCGGGAATACAAATGAAACAGGAGGAAGCAATATTACTGGTGCAGCTTCGGGTGAAACAGGAGCAACAGCCTTAACAGTAAATCAAATTCCTAGTCATACACACTATATTCCATCTTTAAGTGGAAGTACAACTAGTAATGGGGATCATATTCATAATATAGGAGCTGATTTTGATGGTGGTGCAGCCTCAGCCCGTTATACTGTTCACTCTAAAGGGCCTACTGGAGCTGGATATTTAAAACCAACAAGTCAAGCAGGAGCACATACTCATAGTATTACAACCAATGCTAATAATACTGGAGCATCTGGAAATAATGCTTCACATACCCATTCTCTAAATAATCATACGCATACAATTAACCCACCTTTTTACAGTTTATTTGTCTTTAAAAGAATTGCTTAAAAAAACATCATTTTGATGTTTTTTTAGTTATATGCCAATTCTTGTTTTTATAAAGTACATAAAATATCAAAGAAAGGAGAATTTATGAAAAATATAAAAGGATATATCAATATTAAAACAGATATAAAATTAATCAATTTAAGATTAGAAGTATTAAAAGAAAAAGAATATCAAATTCAAAAAGAAAAAGAATCATTAGAAGAACTAAAAAATAAATTAGATAACTTTCTTTTAGAGATAGAGGAAAAATTAAAAGAGTTAAAAGGGATAGAAAGGGAGTTGTTTTATGAAATTATTGTAAAAGGAACAAACGTAACAAGGGCAGTCGATAAAATATCATTTACTTATGATTTAGATCCATCTACAATTTGGAAAAACTACTATCCTAAAATAAAAGATGATATTAAAAGAATAGAAAGCGAGGCAAAATCTAGCGAAATTCTAGTTTAAGCTTTCATATGTTATATCGGGGTGATAATATGAAAGAATTAAAACATCTTCGAAAACCTAATGAAAAACATTTTTTAAATGAAGATGGTACAATTTCTTTATATCTCTATAACAATGATATTCATTATTTAAAAAATGGTGTATATGAAGAAATTGATAATACTTTAATAGAAAAAAATAATACTTTGATAAATAAAGAAAATGATTTTCATACTTGTTTTTCGAAAGATAAAAATACAGATTTATTAGTAGATATTACTAAAGATAATTATTATTTAAAAATATATTTAGAAAAGAAAAAAGAAATGAATTTATTAAGTAATAAAAATAATCTAAAGTTAGAAAATATATTAAATGATATTGATATTGATTATCAAGTAATATCTAAAAAATTGAAGGAATCCATTATTTTAAAAAATAAAAATAATATTCCTTCATCTCTAAACTTTAAAATAGATACAAATTTAAAGTTAGAATTAGAAGAAAAAGGAAGCATTTATGCAAAAGAAGAAGAAAAGGTTATTTTTGTAATTGAGTCACCTTTTATGAAAGATAATAAGGATAATTACAATTATAATATAAAATATAATTTAAATTCAAAAGAAAATTATTATATTTTGAATTTAGATTTAGACTTAGAATGGTTAAATCAAGCTGAATTTCCAGTTGTAATTGATCCAACCATAATAAATAAGACAGAGTCCAATGTTTATGATACCTATATTTATTATGGAGATGATAACATTAATCGTAATAATACTGATAAGTTAAAAGTTGGAGTAGACAGTAATAATGTTATATATCGTTCTTTAATTAAATTTGATTTACCTAAGCTAGGTACAGGATGTGAAGTAATAAAGGCTGATTTTAATCTTGTTAGTCATTTAGAAGATAAAGCTCCATATGATTTATACCGCGAAAATATAACAGTTCATGAGATTAATACTAATTGGGCAGAAGAAACAGCAACGTGGAATACTATGAGTGACAACTTTAAAAATAGAATTGAGGATTTTAACTATGCAAATCGTACATTAATAGATATTAATCCAGATGGAGGAGATTTAGTATATAAGCTTCAAAATTCAACATTTGATATAACAAATTTAGTAAAAAAATGGTATGCTGGAACACCCAATTATGGAGTTATGTTAAAATTTTATAAAGAAGTATATAACTCAAATTGCCCAGAATATACCTTTTATTCTAAAAATAATAATATTAGTGAAAACTTTGAAATAGAAAATCCTAAACCCTATTTAGTAATTACCTATCGTAATCAAAACGGATTAGAGGATTATATGACTTATCAAACCCAAGAATATACAGATGGAGTAAGTTATATTAATAATTTAACAGGTAATTTAACAGCAACCTTTAATTTAAATGAAACGATTGGCGGAAAATATCCTATCGGTTTAAGTTTAGTTTATAATACCAATGATGTAGTATTAAATAATGATTATGGATATAAAGTAGGATATAAACTAAATTTACATGAAATAATAAAAGAGGTAACAATAGATCAAATCAATTATTTAGAATACTTAGACGCAGATGGTACAATTCATTATTTTAGAAATGAATTAGACGATGATGGAAATAATATTGAAAATAAATATATAGATGAAGATGGATTAGGATTAAGTGCCATAAAAGAAACAAATCAAATCACAATAGAAGATACAGACAGTAATAAATATATATTTACATTAAATAATAATATTTATTATTTGACTAAATTAATCAATACTAATGAAGATACAGTCTCAATAACTTATGATACAAATAATAGAATTAATAAAGTAACAGATGCAAATAATTCTAGTATGAATATTACTTATAATGATAATAATATGATAATTACGAGTGATAGTAAAACCACTACTATAAATTATTCTAATAATAAGATAATGAATATGATAACGAAAAATGGTACAACAAGTTTTACTTATAATAGTAATAATTTATTAGAAAAAATAACAGATGTTAATGGCCTAAGTAAAGGGTTTGCATACTATGATGTAAGTCCATATAAAATAAAGAAAATAACAGAATATGGATTAAATAGTGAAGAAGGAACTTCCTTAGAATTTGAATATGGTTTTTTAGTAACAAGAGTAAAAGATAATAAAGGACGGTATAACACTTATCTTTTTAATGAACAAGGAAATACCATAGGAGTAACTAATTTAAGTAGTGAAGCTGATTTAAATAAAGCTTATGGTAAAGGAACAGTTTATGAAGATAATACCGTATATAAAGAAAGTAATGGAAATTATTTTGAAGATATAAATAAAGCAAGCAATAAAATAAAAAATGAAATTCTAGCAGTAAAATATACTAAAAATTTATTGAAAAATAGTAGCTTTGAAGAAGAAAATACACCATTTTGGGGTACAAGAACAACGGAAGAAAAAAGGACAGGAAACTATAGTTTGAAATTTAGTAACTATTGCTATTTTGAACAACTAAATTTTCCGCCAAGTGGTAAAACTTATACTTTTAGTGGTTATTTTAAAAATGATAAACCTCTAACAATGAATTTAGAAAGAAGAGGATTTAATCAAACCTATATTTTAGATACTGTAATAATACCACCAAATGAAAAATTTACTAGATATAGTGTAACAGGAGATTATCCTAATAATGAAAAAGGTGGATATATTTCTGTTAGTATAATTGGAGATGAAGACACTACAGCTTATTTAGATGATGTTCAATTAGAAGAAGGAAGAATAGCTAATTACTATAATATGCTTGATAATGGAGATTTCCATAATGATTTAACAGACTGGGAAGTATCAGCAACAGATAGAAATGGAAATGATGCCTCAACAGCTATTGATGTAGTAACATTAAATAATGGTGTAAAAGCTTTAAAAATATCTTCTAATCCTGATTACGATATTGCATTATCTACAAAGTTAAAAGTAAACGGTATAGGAGATTTATCAGAGGATCGAATAGGAGATTTATATAATTTATCATTTTGGTATAAAAATGAAGGACTATCCAAAGGAGGAACAGGAACCGAATATAATAACTCAGTCTTATTAAGTTTCTATTATAACAATATACCCGAAGAAGAAGGATATGGGTTAGTTCCATCAGGACTTCCAGCTCACAATGATGAATGGCAATATTTTTCTGCGCCTTTTGCTGCTGATAGCTTATATAACTATGATACCATTGCTTTAACTTTCTTTTCTAATTATAATGCTAATAATTTATATATAGCTAATATATCTTTATCAAAAGATATAGAGCAAAATTATAATTATAATAATAGTGAAACTGGTAATTTAGATAAGATTAGAAATGCGGATGGAACGAATACAACTTTTACTTATGACGAAAATAATCAATTAATTAGTATGTTTAATCCTTTAGGTAATAATTTTAAGTTTGAATATGATAATAATGTTACTGACCGTATATTAAAAGGAATATCACCATCAGGAATATCAAATGAAATTGAATATGATGAATTTGGTAACCCAATCAAAACACTCATTAATAATGTAAATCCCGATCAAGATATTATAGACCAGAAAAACTATTATATTCGTCTAAAAGGTTCTAAGAAATACTGGGATTGTGATTTTTTAACCAATGAAATTAATTTAAAAGAAAATACTTGTAGTCATGATGCCTTTACTTTACTAAAAGAAGGAGAATATTACCGTATTAAAACAGGAGATAAATATTTAACATATTTAAACAATAATATCAGTTTGACAAAACAAACAGGAGAGGAAACATTATTTAACTTACATCTAAATGATAATAATAGTTATTTAATTACGCCAAAACTAAAATATATCAAAACAGATGAAGAAGGAGGAACATCAATTGATTTAGAAAACTATAATTTAGCGAATATAAATGATAAAATAACAATAAAAACTACAGATACATCTAAATCAGATGAAGAGTTCTACTTTGAAGATATTGATACACGTTTATTTATTGAATCAAAAGCTGAATATACTAATGATGGTAGATTTACAACTAAAACAATTGACTCTTTAGGTAAAGAAACAAGTTACGATGTTAATGAAATAAATGGACTTACTAATAGTGTTACAGACGCTAATAACATAACAACTTACTATACTTATAATGATAAAGAGCAAATAACCAAAGTAAAGAAAGAAGAAAAAGAAGTAAACTATACTTACAATGATAATAATGCACTAACGAAAATAACATCTAATAATAAAGAATATAATTTCACTTATGACAATTTCTTAAATACTTTAACAATTAATATTAACAATAACAATTTAGTTAGTAATGAGTATGAAGAAAAAAACGGAAATTTAATCAAAACAACTTTTGGGAATGGGGATATAACAAACTATACTTATGACGAATTAGATAGACTTAAATCAATTAATAATGATGATACAATTTATACATATCATTATGATAATTTAGGAAATTTAGCTAAAATAACAAGTAATGCTGAAAACTATGATTTTTATTATGACTTATCTTCCAGAATAAGCAAATACATAGCGAATGATTTTATGATTGAATATGATTATAATGCAAATGATAATATTATTAAAAAAGATTATACATTAAATGATAAAGAAACAGTAACTTTCGAATATAATAAAGATGATGCAATAACCAAAGTAACATTTGATAATAATAATCTAAATTATAGTTATGATTATCTAGGAAGGTTAATAAGTAAAGATATAAACGGTAATAACAAAGTAGAATATACCTACATAACAAACGGTAATAAAACATCCACAGTATTAAAATCAATGAAGATAAATAATGATTTATATGAATATGAATATGATAATTTATATAATATTACCGATATTTATATAAATAAAAAATTAATCAATCATTATGAATATGATAACTTTAATGAACTGATTAAAGAAGATAACTATAGTTTAAACAAAACAATAAGATATACTTATGATAATGCGGGAAATATCTTAAAAAAACAAGAATATGAATTAAATACTTATAATCTCTTACATACTGATACTTATGAATATAATAACACTAATTGGGAAGACCAATTAACAAAATATAATGATGAAACAATCACTTATGATGAATTAGGTAATCCATTAACCATAGGAAACAAAACACTAACTTGGGGTAATGCCAAAGAGATGAGAAGTTATAATGATTATGATAATAATTTAAATATTACATATAGATATGATAATGAAAGTTTAAGATTAGGAAAGACAGTTAATAACATAATAACAAATTATTATTATGAAGCAAGAAATATAATCTTTGAAACAACTGGAAATAATAAAACATATTATATTAGAGACAATAACAACAAATTAATAGGATTTAAATATAATGATACAATATATTATTATATTAAGAATATGCAAGAAGATATCATAGGAATAACAGATAGTAATTATAATTTATTATGTAGTTATGAATATAACTCATGGGGAAAATTAATATCTATTAAAGATAATAACAACACTATTATTACTGATACATCTCATATAGGATATATTAATCCATTTAGATATAGATCATACTATTATGATAATGAAACAAAGTTATATTATTTAAATAGTAGATACTATAATCCAGAGTGGGGAAGATTTATTAGTGCCGATATTTACATAGATACAGAACAAGATGTTAATTCTAGCAATATGTATGCTTATACAGGAAATAACCCAACAAGTAGGATAGATGTAGAAGGGGAATTTTGGTTCCAGATAGCTGGAGCACTTATAGGTGGAGCAATATCTGCTTTGTCTACTATGCTTACGAGTTCTGCAAGTGGTACAGATTATTGGAAAGAAGTAGGCGCCTCTGCTTTAGGTGGAGCATTTTCAGGATTAATTGCAACCACACCATTAGGTTTTACTGTTGGAGGGACTATACTAAGTAATTATGGAAGTTCATTTATTGAGAGTACAATTTCAGGAAATTCATTAAAAGAAATTGCAGTGGATACAGCAGTAAATGGAACAATTGGAATGGCAACAGGAAAATTTGCAGATAAAATAGTTCCATTAAATAAAGGATGGATAAGACCTACAAAAATTAAAACTTCATTTACAGGTAACTATACAAAGAAAATTGCTAAGAACACAATAGTCTCAACAACAACAAGTATAGCTACAGATATAGGAAAAACAGTAAAAAAAGCTGCGTCTTTTGTAAAGAAAACATATAATTCTGTAAAGAAAAAAGTAAAATCATTCTTTAAAAAGCTTTTCTCTTAATGCAAAATAAAATGAAATCAAAACATAAAAGATTTCATTTTTATTATTATAAAATATTTTACATTTAAAATAATATATGTTATATTTTAAATGGTGAAAATATATGACCATTAATAAGTTTTATATATTATTAATCATATTCTTAATATTATTTACAAGTTTTATAACTTTTAAAATTATCGATAATAGATTAAAAAGTATTCAAAAACTAAATTTAATTAAATTTTTTGTGTTACTATCTTCAATTTTGTTTATTACATTAATTATTATAATTTTCTTTTTTGATAGCAAATTAAATAATTTATCCATTGTATTATATTCAATAATTTTTAGCTTTTTTTATTTCACTTCGCTATTTTATTTTTTAATAGTATATGGCAACATTAAACCACCCAAGCCAGATAAGTATTTATTAAAACAAGATAATTATCTTGATTTTAGTAATCATCTAAATAAAAGAATAAAAATATTTAACTATGAAGAAAAATATACAAATGATAGCTTAAAAATATATCATAAAGTGATAAAAAGGAAAAATTATTATATAATTGATGCTCGATTAGAAGAATTAACCGAAGAAAACTTCAATGAATTGTATGAGAAAGAGATATTTCCTATAATAGAACAAGATTTTAATCAGGCGAAGAAAAGTATGAGGTATGAATTATTTATAACAATTATAATCAGTGTAGATAGAATAAGTTCCATGTTTAATCGCTTTATTAATACATTAGATCAAGATAAAAGATATTACAAATTACCAATCGGAGTATCTTTCGGAGGAAATAAAATGTACATACCAAATGAAATAGAAGGATTTGGCTTAATGCAATTTAATCAATTAAAAAAAGAAATAAAAATGATTTTAGAATTAGAAAATAAAGGAAATAGAAGTAAAAAAGTAAAAGCTTTTTTTAAAAAGTTATTTTCTTAAAGTATAATAACTTAAGTATGCTATTCTAGTATTAAGGAGATATATTTATGCTATATAAAATTTCAAAGATAATACTTAGTTCATATTCAGATAAACTGTTAGTATTATTGTTTATATTAGGGTTATTACTGGCTTACATAATATCGAAATTTGTTAGTAAATCTAATAATTCTTTTTGCAAAATTTTATTTACAAAAATATTTTTATTACTCGGAATATTTATATGCTTGTTTTCTGGAATTTTAGATATATATATAAAAAATATATATAATATAAAAGGCGAAGAATTGTTAATAACGACGACGGCATTTATATGTGGAATGATTTTAGCCATGCAAGGTGTATTTTTATTTATATTTGGTAACATTAAATCACCGAAACCAGATAAGTATTTATTAAAACAAGATAATTATCTAGATTTTAGTAATTATTTAAATAAAAGAATATTATTAAATGAATATCAAGAAATATATAGGGAAGAAAATCTGAAAATATATAAGAAAGTAATAAAAAAGAATAAACACTATATTATAGATTTTAAAACAGAAGAATTCACAGAAAATATATATAATGATTTATATGATAATAAAATGGTTCCTATTATGGAGAAAGATTTAAAAGAAATGCAAAACAGAATGTATCGAAGTTTATATGTAACATATATCATAAGTGTAGATAGAATAACTTCATATTTTAATAGTTTTATAGAGGGATTAGACCAAGATATCAGATATTTTAGTTTACCAGTAGGAATATCATTTGGAGGAAAAAAGATATATATAGCAAGTGAGATAGAAGGATTTGAAATGATGGAACTAAAAAGAATGAAAAAAGAAATAAAAAAGATTCTAGAATTAGAAAATAAAGGCAATAAAAGATGATGCAATTTTTAAAAATAAATAGAAAGAAAATAATAATTGTTAGTATAATAATTCTAATAATTGCATTACTTATATTTCTAATAACAATAATAGTGATATTTTTAGGTGATGGCCTTAAAGAGAATATTATTGATAAAAAAGCTATGGAATATGAAAGCAAAGAAAAACGTTTAGAGTATTTTCAAGAAAATGAAGAATATTTAAATGAATTAGTAAATTATTTTATAGAATATCCAGAATTAGATAGAATAGGAAAAAATATTTGGTGTTCTAATGCTAATGATCATAAATATGATTATCATGGAATGGAAGTGTGTACTTCTAAAAAGATAGAAAATCTACCAACCAAAGATATTATGGAAACTTTTGTAAAAACAAATCTTTCAATTGTTGGTAGAAGAAATGACTATATTGCATTTTACTTATATATAACAACATACTATGATGTTTATTACAATTACTATTTTATATCATCAAAAAATGAATATATAAAATATGATTATGGAATAATTGAAGAAAATATAATAAATGAAAATTGGAGTAGTGTTTTTTCAAATATTCCCTATGATTAAATATTAAAACTAATGTAATCAATTTACACTAGTTATTTTTATATATTTTTATTATTTTACATTTAAAATAATATATGTTATATTTTAAATGGTGATAATATGGATATTATATATGAAGATTGGTTTATTATAATGATTATGTTTTTATCAATTGCAATATATTTTCCAATTTTATTAATTTTAAATAAATGCAAAAATAGTGATAGTAAAAAAATAATATTTATAAAAATTTCATTAATTTTAGGTAGCGTGTTTTTTATATTGGGTTTAACAATATATATATACTTAATGATAAAATATAATGCAAGTACTGCAGATAAAAATTTAATAACAACTATATTACAAATACCACTTATTTTTTTCTCAATACCAGGTTTACTTATGTTAATGTTTGGAAACATTAAACCACCGAAACCAGATAAGTATTTATTAAAACAAGATAATTATCTTGATTTTAGTAATTATCTAAATAAAAGAATAAAAATATTTAACTATAAAGAAAAATATATGAGGGATAATTTAAAAATATATCATCGAGTGATAAAAAGAAAAAATTATTATATAATTGATGCTCGATTAGAAGAATTAACCGAAGAAAACTTTAATGAATTGTATGAGAAAGAGATATTTCCTATAATAGAACAAGATTTTAATCAGGCGAAGAAAAGTATGAGGTATGAATTATTTATAACAATTATAATCAGTGTAGATAGAATAAGTTCCATGTTTAATCGCTTTATTAATACATTAGATCAAGATAAAAGATATTACAAATTACCAATCGGAGTATCTTTCGGAGGAAATAAAATGTACATACCAAATGAAATAGAAGGATTTGGCTTAATGCAATTTAATCAATTAAAAAAAGAAATAAAAATGATTTTAGAATTAGAAAATAAAGGAAATAGAAGTAAAAAAGTAAAAGCTTTTTTTAAAAAGTTATTTTCTTAAAGTATAATAACTTAAGTATGCTATTCTAGTATTAAGGAGATATATTTATGCTATATAAAATTTCAAAGATAATACTTAGTTCATATTCAGATAAACTGTTAGTATTATTGTTTATATTAGGGTTATTACTGGCTTACATAATATCGAAATTTGTTAGTAAATCTAATAATTCTTTTTGCAAAATTTTATTTACAAAAATATTTTTATTACTCGGAATATTTATATGCTTGTTTTCTGGAATTTTAGATATATATATAAAAAATATATATAATATAAAAGGCGAAGAATTGTTAATAACGACGACGGCATTTATATGTGGAATGATTTTAGCCATGCAAGGTGTATTTTTATTTATATTTGGTAACATTAAATCACCGAAACCAGATAAGTATTTATTAAAACAAGATAATTATCTAGATTTTAGTAATTATTTAAATAAAAGAATATTATTAAATGAATATCAAGAAATATATAGGGAAGAAAATCTGAAAATATATAAGAAAGTAATAAAAAAGAATAAACACTATATTATAGATTTTAAAACAGAAGAATTCACAGAAAATATATATAATGATTTATATGATAATAAAATGGTTCCTATTATGGAGAAAGATTTAAAAGAAATGCAAAACAGAATGTATCGAAGTTTATATGTAACATATATCATAAGTGTAGATAGAATAACTTCATATTTTAATAGTTTTATAGAGGGATTAGACCAAGATATCAGATATTTTAGTTTACCAGTAGGAATATCATTTGGAGGAAAAAAGATATATATAGCAAGTGAGATAGAAGGATTTGAAATGATGGAACTAAAAAGAATGAAAAAAGAAATAAAAAAGATTCTAGAATTAGAAAATAAAGGCAATAAAAGATGATGCAATTTTTAAAAATAAATAGAAAGAAAATAATAATTGTTAGTATAATAATTCTAATAATTGCATTACTTATATTTCTAATAACAATAATAGTGATATTTTTAGGTGATGGCCTTAAAGAGAATATTATTGATAAAAAAGCTATGGAATATGAAAGCAAAGAAAAACGTTTAGAGTATTTTCAAGAAAATGAAGAATATTTAAATGAATTAGTAAATTATTTTATAGAATATCCAGAATTAGATAGAATAGGAAAAAATATTTGGTGTTCTAATGCTAATGATCATAAATATGATTATCATGGAATGGAAGTGTGTACTTCTAAAAAGATAGAAAATCTACCAACCAAAGATATTATGGAAACTTTTGTAAAAACAAATCTTTCAATTGTTGGTAGAAGAAATGACTATATTGCATTTTACTTATATATAACAACATACTATGATGTTTATTACAATTACTATTTTATATCATCAAAAAATGAATATATAAAATATGATTATGGAATAATTGAAGAAAATATAATAAATGAAAATTGGAGTAGTGTTTTTTCAAATATTCCCTATGATTAAATATTAAAACAGACAAAAAATATGCAAAATTAAACAAAATATAGTAATTGATGGTAAAATAAAAATAGGATTTAATATTGGAGAATAAATTATATTTTTAAGAACAAGAAGATTTATCTAATTTTAAAAACTAACGCAATTGAATTATGCTAGTTCTTTTTATTATGAATTCAAGAACACATATCAATATCAAATATAGTACAAACGCCAACTCGTTACTATAATAAAGTTCATATAATAAGTAGGAGGAAGAATTATGGAACATATATATAATGTTTTCTCTTACTTATTAGGAGGAATAGATAAGCCAATTATTGTTTTATTAATTGTAATGTTATATGTTTATATTACAGGTTGGTGTAAAGTGATATTTTGTCATAAGATGAATAAATTAGTAGGCTTAAAAGGATTAATACGTAGTCTAGGTTATTTAATGGTCGTATCATTATCCGTATTATTAGATAATATCATGGGAAGTAGTGAAGCAATAAGAACATTAGTAATTTATTTCTTTATTGCTCATGAAGGATTAATTATTTTAAAATGTTGGTGTAAAATGGGTCTTCCTCTGCCAAAGAAAATCTATGAAACATTAGAAGGAATTATAGGAGAGGAGGATATTGATGGCACTACTGAACGTGAAGAATAATGTTTTAAAAGGTGGAAAGCACTATGTAACTAGTGATTATAAAACCAGAAATGAAAATCGAAGTACCCATAATGGAATGGATTTAGTAGGAGCAAATGGGGTAGATGATATTGTAGCGATTGAAAACGGAACAGTAACTTATGTTGGATATGACTCTAGTGGCGGTGGCTATTGGATTGCTATTACAACTAACGGAATAGAGCATCGCTATTTTCATCTAAAAGAAGGATCAATTAAAGTAAAAAAAGGTGATAATGTAGTAAAAGGAGAAGTAATAGCTACTATGGGTAAAACAGGAAATGCTACAGGAAATAACTTACATTTTGCCATTTATAAAAACGGATATGTAGATCCATTACCATATTTAACAAATGAAAATCCTTTTAATAAAGTTAATGATAATTACACTACTTTTGTTAGAGATTTACAAAGTGTAATTGGTGCAAATGTTGATGGTATTGCAGGGTCTGAAACCTTATCAAAAACCCCAACGATTTCCACAGGAACAGGTTGGAATCATAAAGCAGTAAAACCACTTCAAATTTACTTACAAAGTCTAGGCTATGATTTAGGAAGCTGTGGAGTAGATGGTGAGTTTGGTAAGGACATGAAAGCCTGTATTAAAAAGTATCAGAGTGATGTAGGTCTAGCTAGTAAATATCAAGATGGAAAAGTATCTGCCAAAATGTATACTTGGCAACATTTGTTAAAATTAAATTAAAAAAATACTGGAGAAAAAATTCCAGTATTTTATATGCTACATCCTTTTATTTAATTGAGTAATCTGTTCATTTATTTTAGAAATATCCAAAGTAGAAGGGTATAATTCATTGGTAATATGATATTTATTTATAATATTTTGAATTAGCTGAATAGAATATTGAACAAAATCATCGTTTAATTTCTTTTTCTTTTGATAGTTTAAAAGTTTGTTGTAATCAAGAAAGAATCGATCATAATATTTGATTAAAATTAAATTAAAACCACTATTAATAGCCTTTTTTATAACTTTAGCTTTATTACAAAATTTAAATAATCCCATCTGAAAATCATCTGTCACAATTAACTTTTCAAAATGTAAATCGTCTCTTAAATATTGAACTGTACGCCAAGAAAGAGAAGAAGGAACTAATCCACTAAATTTAGGAATAATAAAATGTCCTACCATAATAGCGTCAATATCATTGTCAATAGCTTCTTTAAAAGGTATAACGTCTTCTTTAAATAACTGATTAGTATTCCAAATAATAGGAAAAAAATAATGCGAATTAATTGAAGTTGCTCCATGACCAGGAAAATGTTTAACAACAGCTAAGACATTATTTTTTTCAAATTCTTTAAAATAAGGAATCGTGTTTTGAGTAACAGTTTGATAATCATCGCCAAAAGTCCGATCTCCTATAGAGTGTTGATCAGAAAATCTTTTAATATCTAAGACAGGAGCAAAATTTATTTGTATACCAGAAGAGGAAAGAATATTTGCAATAATTTTAGCATGTGTTTTCAATCCGTCTAAGTCTTTGTGTAAAGAATAGGGACTTCTTAAATTAATAAAATCTTTAGGAAGGCGATTTACTCGGTATCCTTCTTGATCAATTCCAATTAAAATAACATAATTTTCTAAAGAAGCACAGTGCTTAATAAAATGAATTAAGTCGACCATTTCTTCATAATTATGATAGTTTTTAGAATAAAGAACAAATCCACCAATATGACACTCTTGAATCAATTTTTTAATTACATTTCTATCATTTGTATTTAATCCAATGAATAACATACGTCCGAACATAAATCTCACCTAAAAAGATTATAACATATTTTAAGAAAATAGATTGTATTTTTAGGTATCTTAACGTATAATGAAATAAAAGAGGTGAAGTATATGTGGGTAGCGTGGTTAATCATTATTATTCTTTTAACATTTCTAGAAGTAGCAACAGTAAACTTAGTAAGCGTTTGGTTTGTTATGAGTGCCATCGTAAGTTTATTTACATCTTTTGTAATTGATTCATTTTATATTCAATTTGCGATATTTGTATGTCTAGGTATTGTTTTAATGTTGTTAACAAGACCATATCTAGTAAAGAAATTAACAAACAAAAAAGAAAGTACAAACCTAGATCGTGTGATTGGTATGGAAGGAATAGTAACTGAGGAAATCACTAAAACAAAAATAGGGGAAGTAAAAGTGGATGGTAAAAGATGGAGTGCCATCAGTAATGAATTAATAAAAGTAGGTGAAGAAGTCATCATTGAACGTATTGATGGCGTAAAACTAATTGTAAGAAAGGGTGAAGAATAATGGAATTTTTAATTGCCATTTTAGTTTTAATTGTTATTTTAATCATACCAAATATTAAAATTGTACCACAAGCAAAAGCTTATGTTATTGAAAGATTAGGGAGTTATCATGCAACATGGCAAAATGGATTGCATGTAAAAATACCATTTGTTGATCGGGTTTCAAAAGTAGTAAGTTTAAAAGAAACTGTAAAGGATTTTGCACCACAACCAGTAATTACAAAAGACAATGTAACTATGCAAATAGATACAGTTGTTTATTATCAAATAACGGATCCTAAATTATACACCTATGGAGTAGATGCTCCTGTAAGTGCGATTGAAAATTTGACCGCAACGACACTTAGAAATATTATTGGTGAATTAGAATTGGATCAAACTTTGACAAGTAGAGATATCATTAATGGTAAAATGCGTGCTATATTAGATGAAGCAACTGATCCATGGGGCATCAAAGTAAATCGTGTTGAAGTAAAAAATATTTTACCACCTCGTGATATTCAAGATGCAATGGAAAAGCAAATGCGTGCTGAAAGAGAAAGAAGAGAAAAGATTTTACAAGCAGAAGGTGAGAAAAAATCTAGTGTTTTAATTGCTGAAGGCGAAAAAGAAAGTGCTATTTTAAGAGCGGAAGCGGAGGCAGAAAGTGCTATTAGAATAGCCGAAGGAAAAGCCGAAGCAATGTTAAAAATAAAAGAGGCAGAAGCAAAAGGTATTGAACTTTTAAAAAATGCGAAAGCTGATGGAGCAGTATTAACTCTAAAAAGCTATGAAGCTTTAGGAAAAGTAGCTGATGGACAATCAACTAAATTAATTATTCCAGCTAATTTACAAGATATAGCAACTTTTGGTACTACTTTAATGGAGGTTATGAAAGATAAGAAATAATCTTATCTTTTTAAAATGTTATGGAATATCACACAATAAAACCTTTTTATAATAAGGATTCAAAAATATTAATATTAGGTTCATTTCCTAGTATCAAATCACGTGAAGCCGGATTTTATTATGCTCATCCACAAAATCGCTTTTGGAAAGTTTTAAGTAATATTTTTAATGAAACGATTGAAAATAAGCAAGAATTTTTAAAGAAAAATCATATTGCTTTATTTGATGTGTGTGCTTCCTGCGAAATAAAAGGATCTAGTGATGCTTCAATAAAAGAAGTAGTGCCTAATGATATTAGCGAAATTTTAAAGTCATCAGAAATAAAAATAATATTTTTAAACGGGAAAACAGCAGCGAACTTATACAAAAAATATATGCAAGACATTAAAATTCCATCTGTAGTTCTTCCAAGTACAAGCCCTGCAAATGCAACTTTTAATTTAGAAAAATTAACTAAAGAGTATCAAGTTATCGCTAAGTTTACAAAATAATGTCAAATATATAAAAAAATAAAAGAAAGTGTCCTTAGAAACTCTTTAAAAATAAATAGACATATGTTATACTTATACAAGGTGGTAAAGGAATGAATAAGTTAGGATATTCAAAAATAGAGATATTAGTAGTAATTGTATTATTAGGAATAGTAGCATTTATAACAATTAATCATACGTCATATGCTTTTGCAATAGATAAAAATGAAGCCATAGAAGAGGTAGAATATTTAATTGAAGTACAAGCAGAAGACTATGCTTTAGCAAATACAACATTGTTTGAAGAAACAAATACAACATATATTAGTGTAGATGATTTGATAGAAGCTGGATATTTAGCAGGAAATGAATCTGGTGTTTTAACAGACCCAACTGATTCATCTAAAAATTTTAATGATAAAAAAGTAAAACTAGAATACGATGAGAAAAAAAATAATGTTACAGCAACAGTAGTGGACTAAGCAAGTGGAAAAGACTTGCTTTTTTTAAGAAATAAAGGTATAATACTTTACGTATTTATGAGGAGGAACAAATATGGAAGAAAAAATTAAAAATTTAACATTTATTGTGATACTAGGTTTTATCATTATGTTTATTTTAATCATTGGTTTATATTTTAAAGATGGAACAACTACAACTGAAACTACTAATAAAGGTACATCAGGTGGAAGTGCAACAAGTGATACAGAATATGATGTAAGTGAAATGAATGAAGTAGATTTAGAAGAAGCAGTAGCATTATTTGATGAAAAAGGAACACATGTTTTATACATGGGACGTAGTGCTTGTACTTATTGTCGCCAATTTGTACCAGTATTAAATGAAGTACAAGAAGATTTAGGATTTACTACTAACTATTTAGATGTTAATACAATTGCTAATATTTGGAATAGTCAAAAGAAAAATACAGATGAAGGAAAAGCTTTATTAAAACAAGTAAAAGAATTAACAGATAAAATAACAATTGAAGCAACAGCAAATGGCGAAAAAGGTAAATTAGGAGATTTATTTGTGGAAAATGGCTTTACACCAGCAACAATTGTTATTAAAGACGGAAAAGTAGTAGAAGGCTTCTTTGGTTATAGAAATGCCGAAACTTTAACAGAATTGTTAGAAAAATATTTATAATAGAGTAGTGATGCTCTATTTTTTTATTTTAATAGAAAATAAATTTTCTGTATGGTATAATGAAACTAAGAAATAGGAGGAGTTATGAAAAAAAAATATTGATATCAATAATTTGTATTGTTTTAATTATTGCAATCATTCTTTTTTTAACATTTATTAAAACAGATGAATTATCCAAAACTAAAAAAATTATAGTGAATGAAATAACTACAGGTGATCCTATAAAAAATCCCAAAAAAGAAAAAGATATTACCAATAAAAAAGACATTGATAATATAATCGAAATTATTTCAAATTATAAAGAGTCAGAGTCAGAAGAAATCATTACATATGAAGGACTTCCAGAATATCGTTTAAAGCTATTAGATAAGAAAAATAAAATAATAGCTAGTATTGCTTTTTATTACTATGAAGAAAATAAAGGATATATTTCTTTTGATAGTGATAAAAAGATGCATAAAATTGATGCTGAAGACTTATTAGAAATAATAGAATTTAAAGAAGAATAAACAAATGAAAGTGAGTGTAGGATTATATGTATTGTGAGAAATGTGGAGAAAAGATAAGAAAAGGGTCTAATATTTGCTATAATTGTGGAAATCAAAAGAGAAATATGTAATATTTAATAAGCGAAGAAAATATTCCTGAGCAATATAAGCCAATTACTATGTGGGGATATTTAGGATACCAAATTGTATTCTCAATTCCTATAATAGGGTGGATTATATTATTAGTTTTTGCATTTAGTAAAGATGAAAATATTAATATCCAGAATTTTGCTAGATCTTATATTATTTTTTTAATTATGAGTATCGTTTTATATTTTATAATTTTATAGTAAAAAGTAAGAAGAAGAGGTGATCTTTTATTATAAATTTAGCCAATATAGAATTAAAAGAAAATGAACATATTATTATCACATTAGAAGATATATTAGTTTATGCTGAAGATAATAAGTACACTTTAGCTATATGTATAACAAATAAAAGGCTTCTTTTATTTCAAGATATAAATAGATTTGATTTTAGATACTGGCCTATCATAATGAGTTCCTACAAACCTAAATATGAAATGGTTTATGAATTAGATAAAAATAAAATAAAAAAAATTGAATTTAAGGATAACATAAATTATTTAAAAACAGAGAATAATTACATTTTAAAAATTTATTGTGAAAACTTAGAAAAATATTTATTAATTAAATAAGAAGACATAGAGCAAAAATTGAAAATGATTTCTTGCTTTTTAAATGTTTAAAAAACAGATAGACAAACTTCGACATAAAGAAAATAAATATTGTAGTATAATTTCCTGATGGAGGAAAAATGCAAACAAAAAATTTAGAATTATTAAATGAAGAATTTAAAAAATAAGAGCACTTGGATATGTAAAATCTACAAGAAAAAGTTATACCGGAGTAGGGAAGACTTTAGAAGATCTTCTAGGAAAAAAAGAAGATAATTTAGATATGCCAGATTATAACGGAATTGAAGTCAAAACAAAATTAGGATATACAAATTCTTACACTATATTATTTAATTTAAAACCAAGCGGAATAGAAATGAAAGAGTTATGTATGAGATATGGATATCCAGATAAAACAAATAAAAATATTTTAAATGTATCTATTACTTCAACATCGACTCTAATTTCAAATAGATATTATTTTAATCTTAAAATAAATTATAAAAGCAAAAAATATTATTAATAATTAAAACAGAATAGACCAAGTTTTAGAAGATAAAATTTATTGAAGTTTTGAGCAATTAAAACAAAAAATAAATAAAAAGCTTCAACTTGTAGCAATAGTATATGATTGGCCAACAGCTAGGAATAACAAGAAATATTACAAATATTATCAAATAAAATACTATAAATTAAAGAATTTTAATAAATTTATAGAATTAATAGAACAAGGAACTATTCGAATAAGTTTTAAAATAGGCTTTTTTAAAAGTGGCCCTAAAAAAGACTTATATCACGACCGAGGAACTAGTTTTGAATTAGAGGCTAAAAATTTTTATAAATTATTTAAACGAATTTATATTTGAAGCACTTGTTTAGACCAAGGGGAATTGCAGGCATAAAAAAACTCATCAATAAGATGAGATTTCTTTCAATCATGGTCGAGAAGACAGGATTTGAACCTGCAACCCCTTGGTCCCAAACCAAGTGCACTACCAAATTGTGCTACTTCTCGATAATGGTGCGCCCTAAGGGAGTCGAACCCCTAACCTTTAGATCCGTAGTCTAACGCTCTATCCAATTGAGCTAAGGGCGCATCTCCATTAGTTAGTGCACTTTTAAAATGCATATTTATTATATTATATTTATATATAAAAATCAAGTATTTTATTACATTTTTTATTGCATATTTTCTAAAAAACATTATAATAATGAAACAAAGGTGATATAATGGCTTTTATTTTGACAGAGAAATTAAGAGAAGGAAAAACAAATTACTTAGATAGTATAAATACTTGGCACGATAGAGAAAGTGGAATTAAATGGGTGAGAGAAAGTGCTTACAAAGATGAAATATTAAAAAATTGCTATGAAGATTTTTTTAATCATCCTGTTTTCTGGTTACAAGTTATATATGATACAGATACATATTTTGAAATAGGATTAAAAATAAGAAAAAAATTAAAGCTTACAACTTCTATTCAAGAATATAAAAATATATTGTGGAATACAAAAATTGGAGAATCTTATGTTTTAGAAAATATAGACACTATTTTGCGAGAAGATGAAAATTTTATAACTGAATTATTAGCTTTTGCTATCCAAAAATCATCTAATAAAGATTTTTGGTTTGATTATTTATTGTATCATAGTGATCTTCATTTAAGATATTTGGTCATGAGAGAAGTAATAAATCAATATCCAAACTTAATGGCTTATTACCAAAATAATATTACTAATTTTTTTGATAATCAAATTGCTTCAAAAAATTCCCAAATTACTCTATTTGTAGAGAGAATGACAAGTGATGATGTAAGCGAAATAACATATTTACTATTTGAAAAAGGGTATCAAACCCTATTTGGCAAAGCAAAAGAATACTTATTTTCAAATTATTCGGATAATAAATTGGCATTTTTAATCAATTCAAACCGTGAAGCATGTAAAGAGGAAATAAAAAGTGATATAGATCGATATTTTTTAACTTGTTCCAAAATGCACTTTACATTATATAAAAATATGAAGCATTCAATTAGTGCTAACATAATTTCACAGTTTGAGGAGATGATGTCTTCTTTTTCTAAACTACCTTATAGTGCAGTAGAAAATATTTATTATCATGAGTTAGGCAAAAAAATGGAAGAATATTTTGAAAAATACATGGACGTAAGTAGAAGTAAAGTAATTGAAGCAATAAAAGGAGGAAGCACCTCTGAAGTACTTCGAATTGGAGATTATGTTTTGAAATTATTTTATTTTAAATGGTCGTATGAAAAAATTATCTGCCCCAATTTCTATTTTATAGTAAAAAACTTAGAGGAAGATTATGTTAGGGATAAAAATGGATATATTTGTGCTGGTTTAGAAATTCAACCTTATTTAAAAAGAAGTGCTTGGAATATTGATAAAAAGTATTTTAGCGCTTTAGAAGAAGCAATAAAAAATGCTGGATATTTTTATAATGATCGCTTTTTAAGCAAAGAGTGGGGTGATAATGTTCGATTATTAGACAGTTATTTAGATGCGGATATATCGGATCCTGAGAAAGTCCCAGAATGGTTTAAAGAAATGCCATTAGTACTTATTGATCGCGATCGAATCTATCCAGATATAGAAGATGAAATTTTTGGAAGAAGAAGAATACGCCAAATACCTGAAGTTTATAATTAAAAAAGACTGATTATATTTCAGCCTTATTCCTCACTATCTTTATCCTTTCCGAGTATTTTATCTATAGAATAATGATATTTTTTAGCTAACTCATAAAGTGTAGTGGTAAGAATTAAATTCTTAGCATTTTCATAACGATTCCAAGTTGGTTGATTAATATTTAGCTCATTAGAAATTTGCACTTGAGTTAAGCCTTTCTTTTGTCTTATCTTTTTCAAATTTTCACCAGTGACCTTTATTTTAATATCTGGTTTTTGATTTGCGTATTTCTTTTTGTCATTAAATCCGACTACATAATCAATAGAAACATCAAAATAATTACAGAATTGATTTAATCTCTTTAGAGGAATAGTATCTGTTCCACATTCCCACATACTATAGCTTCCTTTAGAAACATTCATTGCTTCTGCAATATCTTTTTGCTTTAAACCAGCATTTTCCCTGATTTCCTTCATTCTTGGAAAATTCATATATATCACCAGTAATAATTTTCTCAAAAAATACGTAATTATTAACAATTTGGAGTTTAAATGTATAATGTTTTACAATAAGACCTTTATATGATAAAATTATATTAGGTGATAGTATGGATAAAGCATCATTCATTGAACAATTATATCATGATTTAAAAGATGATATAGAATTTGATGAAGATATAAGAGCTTTATCTTCAATTTTAAAAGAGCTTATAAAAATAGATGAAAATAAAAGCATAAATAATTGGATTTTCATAATGACAAAATATAAATGGAATAAATTAAATAAAGACATAGATTTTTCGCCCTTAGTAACAGATTTTATAGTAGAAGTATTAAAAAATAATTCTATTAAAAAAATATTTGAGATTCTGCAACCTTTACCACTTAATAATCAACAATTAATTAAAGACCAATTTTTTAATGTTTTTGATTTAAATAGTGGAATTAACCAATATTTGAAAAATCTAATAAATGATAAAATGAAAAATAATAATCAAATATTTCTGGAAATTAAATTGATTTTAAATTATAGTAAAAATCTTAATAAGCTTATATTTGATGAAGAGTTTTTTCTAAAAAATGTGATTAAAATGTATTTAGAACAGCCTGAAAAAGATATTGCGTTTCTATTAAAAATAATAGAGTTAACTAAAGATAATAAGAATAAAGCTTTATTAAAAACGTTATTAATTGATTATATTTAAAAAAATGTGTATAATAAAAGTCAATGAGGTATGATTATGAAATATTTTTTAGCAATAGATAAAGGGCAAATTTTTAAAAACAGTTTACGATTTAGTAGAATAAATTTAGAGACAATTGATGACAAATTGGCTTCAAATAATAATTTGCAAGCATTATGTACTTTCACAACTGCATTTGAAAATGAAGCTCAATTAAAAACATTTTTGCAAGCAAAAGGACTATTGGAATTAAAAGATGTAGGAAATGGTTTAATAATCACTTATTATAGAGAATACAACCGATACATAAAAATCCCATATGCGAAAAATTCTAAGTTTTTGAATTTTAAAAATTTAGAGGAAATAATTTACAGAATAGCTAAAAAACCGGGTTTTTTACAAGTAATTATCAGCCATTACAGCAATTACCAAAATTTATTTAGTGAAATGTATTCGTTTAGAGGATATTTGTCTAATCCTTATGCTGATTATAAATTTTACGATGTAGTGAGACGGTTTGTAGATAAAGTTTGCTTTCGAGAGGTAAATGGCAAGAAAAAGATAAACTATAAAGGATTATATGACTTAGGAATGCTAATTTCAAATTTAGAAGAGTATGAAAAGGCTGAGAAGATAAAGGTGGAGAAAAAAGCAGATTTGAAAAGCTCATTTCGAGAAAGGATAAATGAAGACGATCCAGAATACTTTCATTTAGAAGAGTTAGAATCTAGAAAAAATGAAGAACTAGACGGTCAAATGCGTTTATTTTAAATGTAAAATTATGTCAATAATTGACAATTTATCTTCATAAATGTGTAAATATTTAGTATGATAATAATATAAAAGGGAGCGGTGAATATGTTATATCCATCAATAGACAAACTACTAAATATTGTAGATTCAAAGTATATCCTAGTACATGTTGCTTCAAGAAGAAGTAAACAAATGCTTGAAAATAGACATTTTCAAATGAAAGAAAATGAATATGTAAATAAAAAAGAACTAGGGAGAGCTTTAGAAGAGATTGAAAAAGGATTAGTTAAAATAAAAAATTAATTTTTTTAAAAAAACTCTTGATTTTAACTATCTCATATGATAAGATAGTTATGTTCTTTGGGGAATTAGCTCAGTTGGCTAGAGCATCACGCTTGCACCGTGAGGGTCGCGGGTTCGAGTCCCACATTCTCCACCAATATGTAATTTATCCCGTATTTACGGGATTTTTTAATACTTGTTTTTAATTTACGTAACAATTACGTAACATTTTTAAATAATTGACAGATAGCCATAAGTTAATATGGTTTTTTTAAATGTAATTTGTTATAATAAATAATAGGGTAGTGTGATAACATGAAAAGAACATTAAGTGCATTAGAATTAGAAAAAATAGATGCTTATTTTAGAGCAGCCAATTATTTAGCTGCGGGTGAGCTTTATTTAAAGGATAATCCTTTACTAAAAGAGCCACTAAAACTAGAACATATAAAAAATAAATTAGTTGGCCATTGGGGAACAACGCCTGGTCAAAATTTTTGCTATGTTCACCTAAATCGAATTATTAAAAAGAATGATTTGAATATGATTTTTATTTCTGGACCTGGTCATGGTGGTGGAGCAGCTTATTCGAATGTTTATTTAGAAGGAACATATAGTGAAATTTATCCCGAGATAACATATGATGAAGAAGGATTAAAAAAACTTATGAAAAGATTTAGTTTTCCTGGAGGAACATCAAGCCATGTAGCACCAGAAGTACCTGGAAGTATAAATGAAGGTGGAGAACTAGGATATAGTTTATCCCATGCTTTTGGAGCTGTTTTAGATAATCCAGACCTTTGGGCCACATGTATTATCGGGGATGGTGAAGCAGAAACAGGACCGCTAGCTACTAGTTGGCAATTAAATAAATTTTTAAATCCTTTGACTGATGGTGTAGTTCTACCTATTTTACATTTAAATGGATATAAAATTGCTAATCCAACTATATTAGCAAGAATTAGTAAAGAAGAATTAACCATGTATTTAGAAGGAATGGGATGGGAACCGTATTTTGTAGAATATGAAAATGAATCTCAAATTCATGAAAGAATGGCTACGGTTTTAGATAGTATTGTTTTGAAAGTACAAGAAATAAAAAAGAAAGCTCAAAAAGATCAAACTAGACCGTTTTGGCCGATGATTGTTTTAAAAACCCCTAAAGGATGGACAGGACCTAAAATTGTGGAAGAAAAAATCGTAGAAGGAACTTTTAGAGCTCATCAAGTACCTGTAGCGGTTGATAAAGAACATGAAACGAATTTAGAAATTCTAGAAGAATGGCTAAAAAGCTATCGTCCATGGGAATTATTTGATGAAACTGGTTCTTTAAAAAAAGGATTACAAGAATTAATTCCTAAAAAAGAGTTACGAATGGGTGCTAATGTCCATGCAAATGGTGGTTTATTATTAAAAGAATTAAATATTCCTGATTATCGCAATTATACAATAGATGTTGAAACACCAGGAACAAGAAAAGAAAGCGATATGACGATATTATCCGCTTTCATTCGTGATATTATTAAATTAAATCCTAATAATTATCGTATTTTCGGACCAGATGAAGCTTTAAGTAATCGTCTAAGCCATGTTTTTGAAGTAACAAACCGTAAATGGAATGGTGAGACGATAGAAACAGATGAATATTTAAATACTAATGGAGCAATTATTGATACTATTTTATCTGAACATGCATGTGAAGGAATGTTAGAAGGATATTTATTAACAGGAAGACATGGTTTTCTTCATACCTATGAATCTTTTAGCCGTATTATTGATTCGATGGTCTCCCAACATGCAAAATGGTTAAAAATATGTAAAGAATTACCTTGGCGTTCTCCGATATCTAGTTTAAATATTATTTTATCAAGTCATGTCTGGCAACAAGATCATAATGGTTATACACACCAAGATCCTGGATTTTTAAATCATATTGTTACTAAGAAACCAGAAATAGTACGAATTTATCTACCAATAGATGCAAATACTTTACTTTCTACTTTTGATCATATTACACGAACAAAGAATTATGTAAATGTTGTTGTAGCTAGTAAACATTTATCATATCAATGGTTAGATCAAAATAGAGCAATTGAGCATTGTCGAAAGGGAATAGGGATCCTAGATTTTGCTAGCAATGATGAGGGAAATCCCGATATTGTTTTAGCAAGTGCGGGGGATACTCCAAATCTTGAAATTTTAGCTGCTTCTGTAATATTACGAAAAAATATTCCAAATATAAAGGTAAGAGTAGTAAATATAATTGATTTGATGCGTTTGGTTTCAGAGGAAGATCATCCTCACGGCTTAAGTGATTTAGAATATGATAAATTATTTACAAAGGATAAGCCTATCATCTTTGCGTTTCATGGATATCCTAATTTAATTCATGAACTAACATATAAAAGGACAAATAATAATTTACATGTAAGAGGATATGTAGAAGAAGGAGCAATCACAACATCATTTGATATGCGTGTTTTAAATAAAATAGATCGATACAATTTAGTAAAATTAGCCATTAAGCATTTAAAAATCAATTCTATAGAAGCAATTAAATTAAATGATTATTGTGATATTATGCTAGCTAAGCATAAGAAATATATTAAAGAATTTGGTATAGACATGAAAGAAGTTACAGAATTTGAATTTGATTTTAAAGGAAGGGATCAATATGAATTATGATTACATTATTGTAGGTGCAGGAATAGGAGGGCTTAGTGCTGGTCTAAATTTAGTGTCAAATAATAAAAAGGTTTTAATATTAGAGAAAAATAGTTTACCGGGAGGATATGTAACAACTTTTAAAAGAGGAAGATTTGAATTTGATGTGTCATTATATGACTTAATGGACTATGGTAATGAAGAACACATTGGCTCATTACAACGAATATTGAAAAAGTATGGTGTAGAAATAGAAACTTTACCCATTCCTTATAATATCAAAATAAAAAGTAGAGAAAATAACTTTGAAGAAAATATTAAGGGAGAAATTGATGATTGGGTACTGCAATTAGAAGAATTACATAGTGGCTCAATAAGCACTTTTAGAAGTTTATTACCAGTATTAAAAGAAATTCATGAGGCATTAGGTGCTATAAAAAAAGGAAGAGAAAACGTTGAAAAGGATTTTCCTAATTTTATAAAGTATTTAGATAAAAATGCTTATGAAGCATTAGTAGATTTAAACCTACCTAATGATACTATACATATATTAGGATATAATTGGATAGAGATAGGAAGCCCTTTAAATAAATTAAATTTCATCGATTTTGCAGAATATATGTATAAATATATATTTAAAAGACCAGTAGCTCTAAAAAATAAAAATATTGATTTTGTACTACAAATGGTAAAAAGATATGAAGAATTAGGAGGAAAGATATATTATCGTTCTTATGTAAAAGAAATAATAAATAAAGAAAATAAAAAAGAAGTTGTTTTAGAAGATGGCACAAAATATTATGCTAAAAAAGTTATCTGTAACTTATCAGAACGCTATGTATATAAAAATTTAGTAAAAGAAACTAATGATTTTGCTATAAAAAAAGAAAATGCTCGAACATTATCAATGAATGGCCTAGTGGTTTATTTAGGTTTAAATAAATCATATCAAGATTTAAAACTATATAATTATCGCTATTATGAATTTGATAATTTAAACAGTGAAATAAACATCAAAAATATGAAGAAGTTTTCTCATCATACAATAGAAGCAATAGTTCCTAATATTGTAAATGAATCTGCTAGTCCAAAGAATACTACGATACTAGTTTTAAAAACTCTATATTATGGTGATGTATGGAATAGTGTAAATAAAAGCAACTATTATCAAATAAAAGAAATATTAGCAAATGAGCTAATAGAAGAATTTGAATCTACTTTTGGTATAGATATAAAAGAATATATTGAAGAAATTGAGATTGCAACTCCTTTTACATTTGAGCGCTTTACTAACAATATAAACGGGTGTATATTTGGAGCAATGCGCTTAGGATATGATAATAGTATTCATCGCCTTTTATCTTATGAAGAAGAAAAAGATCCAAATTTGAGTTTTGTTGGTGGCAGTTCTCTTTTTGGTAGTGGAGTAGACAATGCCTTTTATAGCGGATATTACATAACAGAAAAATTATTAGAAGAAGAAAGAAAGGAGATTTAAATGGAACCCATAGAAAAGATAGAAAAAGTAAAAAAGGAAAGAAAAGATATTATTAAAAGTTCTAGTAAAAAAACAATTGAAGAGACTCATATTGATAAGGAAGTGTCAAAATTTTCTGATATTTATCATGTAATTGTAACAGATATTGTGGAAGAAGCACCAGATGTAAAAACCTTTACTTTAACAGCCGATAAAAATTCTTCCACTCCACACTTAGCGCCTTTTAAAGCTGGACAGTATATTACAATTCATGTAACCATAAATTCATCTTCTGTTACCAGAGCCTATTCCATAAGTTCTAGCCCAAGCTTGGCAAATAAGGATATTTATAAAATTACTATAAAAAGAGTAGAAAGTGGGTTAGTAAGCAATTATATGCTAGATGAGATAAAAGTGGGAGATCATCTAGATGTTAGTAATCCTGCTGGTGATTTTGGTTTTAATCCTATAAGAGATGAAGAAAATGTAATTGCTATTGCAGGTGGAAGCGGAATAACACCATTTATGTCTTTAGCCCATGCAATTATAGAAGGAATATATGATTGTAATTTAACTATATTTTATAGTGTAAAAACATATGATGATATTATTTTTAAAAAAGAAATAGAAGAAATTAGTAAAAAATCAAAAAAAGTAAAATTTATTTTAACATTGACTAGAGAAAAGAAAGATGGATACTTACATGAACGTTTATCTAAAGAAACATTAGAACCTTATATAAAAGAATTCAATACAGTTCTAATGTGTGGACCTAAAGAATTATATCGAGGAATGAATGAAGTTTTAAACGAATTTAATATTCCTAGGAAATCAGTTCATTATGAAAATTTTTCAGTAGAATATGAACCAGAGGAAAAAAAGTCATATGATTTAAAAGTAATAATGAAAGACAAAGTAGAAAAAATATCTTGTCGAAATGATGAAACATTATTAGTAGCTATGGAAAGGGCAGGAATTAAAGCTCCATCTCTATGTCGAGTAGGAGAATGTGGCTATTGCCGTAGTATTCTATTAGAAGGAAAAGTGAAAATGATAGGAGCTGCTTTAAAAAAAGCAGAAGCTGAAAATGATTATATTCATCCATGTGTAGCTTTTCCTGATAGTGATATTGTTATAAAGTTAGATATATAATATCAGATAGTAAGAAATAAAAAAATTAAAAGACTCTCATTTTTGAGGGTCTTTATCTATTCTTCCTAAAAGATAATCAGCAGAAACATGATATTTTTTACAAATTTGATAAAGGAAAGGAGTGGCAATCAAATTCCTCCCTTTCTCATAATTACAAATAACTGATTTATTGGTATTTAATTCTTTGGCTAATTTTTCTTGCGTTAATTTATTACTTTTACGCCACATTTGTATTCTTGCACCTATCATTTTTAAATCCATTTCTCTATTATATTTTAAGTTATTATCATTTAATCTTTAATCCCGAGAACATAATCAAGAGAAAAGTTAAAAAAATTAGAAAGAGAGATCAAATGTTTAATAGGAATTAATTCATATTCATTCTCATATTTATTATAAACTGTTCTATCAATTTCAAGAATGTCCGCAAAATCTTTTTGGCTCATGCTATTAATCTCACGAATTTTTTTTAAATTAAGTTTATATTCCATACTTATCACCAAACAAATTTTCTCATTTATCCTAATGATTCTTTTAATGGTATAAGTCCTTATATGTATCATGTTGGAAGTGGGGGTTATATTGATTATATGTATGTCTGGGTAACAAGTGATATGTGTTATATAAAACTAGTCATCAATTTAAAAGGAAATATTTCATTAACAGGGACTGGAACAATATCTAATCCTTATCAAGTGGAGGAAACTTAAACATAATAAAATGCCCTCACTAATATATTTTAGTGGTGGTTTTAAATGTTAATTGCTCATCGAGGATTAGTAAAAGAAGGTGTAAAAGAAAACACTTTGCAAGCTTTTTTAGGAGCGATAAAAAGCAAAAAATATACTGGTTTTGAATTAGATGTATATACAAGTAAAGATGGAATTTTTGTAGTTCATCATGATCCTTTAATAAATGGTAAATTTATTTGGAATTATAATTATAAAGAATTAAGAAAAAAGGGAATTATAAAATTAAATGATGTTTTAAAATTAAATACGGATAAAATTATTTTAATAGAAATTAAAGATATTCATTTAGATATAGAAAAATTTACAAAGTTGTTAAATAAATATCAAAACAAAAAACTTTATGTTATGTCCTTTTTTAATAGTGTAATAAAAAAATTTAAAAATCCAACCTTTAAAGTTGGAGTATTAAACTATATTTTAAATAGTACTTCAGAGTATCATTATGATTTTATAGGAATACTTTATGATGTTGCAACAACTCATATGATAAATAGTTTAAAAGATTTAAATATTGAGGTATTTTTATATGCTTTAAATAAAAAAGATAAATATTTATTTAAAGATGTTTATTATATTGTAGATGATTAATAACTTTGAAATTCTTTTAGAATTATTTGATGATAGATTCATAGGTAAATCCATTTTTCATTTTTTCTCATTGCATAAGTTAGAAAGCTAAATTTTATTCTCTTAATTTCTAAAATATGCAATTTTTTTCTTCTAATGTTTTAAAAGTACCAACGGTTAAAATATTAAAAAAATTTTGTACAAAAATCAATCGCAGATTAAATACCATCTAATCTCTCATCAAAAGCATGATTATTAGCAGTCGATAATCCTTCAAAATCGAGACTTGCTACTAAATCACCAACCCAAGAAGGAGCACAAAAACTATAGTTATCTCCGCCATTTACTTCTAAAGCATCATTACCAATTACTACTTCCACATTTCCAATAGATAAATCATCTTCTAAAAAGTAATCCTTAACAGCATGAAAATAAAAATTTTTATCTTCCTCATGATTAATCGCCTTATAATAAGCTGTTTCAAAAAGCAAATCTCCAACTAATGTTAATTTTGCTTTTGAATATTTTCTTGTTCTTGATATACAGGAGTATCTTTTGGGTGTTCTATACTTTTCTTTTTTAAATCGTGGAATTGCAAGAAAAAAATACCACTCATGATTCCCAATCCTAATAGAATAACAAGTGATACTACTGCTTTTTCATAAACTACACCTACTAATAACATTATAACATACTTTGATCTAAATTAAGTTTTCTTTTTTCGTAATATAAAAAGAAATAATAAAATTGTAATGATAGAAAATCCCAAAGAAACAAACGGAAGGGCATAATATATAAATAATTCATTAATATAGTTAAAATCAAATAAACGATCAATTAAAATAGCAATAATTGCAATAATACCAATAGTAATACCAGAAGAATGCTTTTGAGGAACTAAAGTTTTAATGGAATAAATACTAAAAGTAGCGGTAATAAATAGATCAAAAGCCCAAGCAATAGATAAAATATTTTCTACTTTTTCAATAAAATCAAGTAGAATAACTTGCTTTAAAACCATGTATTCAGGGAAACGAAAGACATTAACTAAAACTTCACCAAAAACACCATTAATACAAAAAATCGCTAAAACAACTAAAAATGTTGACAATAAATAATATTTAGCATAGTTCTTAACCGTACTAGGAAAATGAAGAGTTAATATACCTGGAAAAGAACTAATACCAGCAAAGGAAATAATAGTTAAAAATAAACTTGTTGGTTTAGCAGTTAAAATAGGTAAAAAATTATAAGTATCAAAATTTCCTACAATACTAACGATAGAGAGAATAGATAAAATTAATCCTATAGGAAATAGGGAAGAAGCAACCCGATGAATTAGTGTAAGTCCACCCCAAGCACAATAAATAGAAAGCAAAATCCAAGGAATTAAAATCATAAATACAGGGGTAGTAGGAAGAAGAAAACTAGAAACAAAAATTTCATAGATGAGCAAAGTATAAAGCAGTAAACATACGCTTCCAAGAAGAATAATGATTCGGGTAACAATCCCTATAATTTTATTTTCACTTAAAATTTGCGATAACGATTTATCTTTTTTACTTCGAATAATATGACGATATCCCAAAATGATTAGTAAACCTAAAAACATCCCAATAATAGCTCCAATATAAGTATCTTTATTTGTATATTTACAAATTAAAGAAATTCCTAGTCCAAAAAATAGACTTCTAGTTAGAAAAAATAAGATTGTAGCATTTTCTTTTTTCATGATTTCACCTCAAAAGTTAATCCCTTTTTATTAATTTTTAAATCAATATCATACGAAATATCTTGCTTAGTCCATTTAAGAAAATCTTTTACCCGATATTTACTATAATAACTTCTTCCGATATTTAAAGCATTTGATTGAGAAGCTTGCAATTTTTTTAAAACTTGATCAATTTCTTTTTCAATTACTTTTGTAAATTCTTTTTCAAGTTCAATATAAGTATCAGGATCTTTTAAATTATATTCACAATTATTTTCGCTAATTCTAGCATTGATCGTTCCCTTAACTAGAAGTTGATCTTTTCCTGGTTCGATTTTAAAATCACTTTTATAATCAGCAATCACAACGTCTTGGTCATTACCACAAGTTGTTTTAAAGTGAATGGATTCTACATTAAAATTATTTAACATATTAATAATACTTGCTTCTTCATTATTAAAAGTCATAACGAGTTCATAATCTTTAAAAACCCCTAAACCATCTAATGCAATTTTCTTATCATCTACTTTAAAGATAGGAAGCATCGCATCCTGCCCCTCACTTAAAATGCTATTTAAAGTCTTTGTAAATTGAATATAATAAGCCGAGTTATAAGTTTCTAAATTATATTCTAATAATTGTACTAGAAAGGAGCTGACAATAGGATGTTCACGAGAGGAGGCACTAATCAAGTCTTTTGCTGAATCCTCTGCAATAACGGCATAAAATTCATTTCGAAGTCGTTCACTACGAATCAAATAATCAACACATTCTTCTAAATGATGAAGTGCCACATCTTTACTAAATACAATTACTTCCACATGTTCAAAATAGGGAACCTTATCCATTTGGTTTGCTGCTTTAGTAAAGGCATAAACGAGATTATCACCTTTAGAAGTCACAGTATATGTACTACTAGAAGCTGATGTTTCTCCTTCCTTTTTAGTACTGATAATTTCAAAAGTAACTTGATATTCTTGATCTTCATAGTCAATTCCAATTCCCGAAATAATTGCTAAGTCATCTAGTTGATTATAATCATAGCACCCACTAAGTAAGATAGGCAAAATAAAAATTAAAATTAATTTTTTCATATATTTCCTCCTTGTTTTGTTTGATTTTTTTGTGAAAGGATTGAACTACGATGTTTATCTTTCCTAAGAGGTGCTTTAAGAGCTGTTTTAAAAAAGTAAGTTTTATCAAAAGGCACAAGAGGATAAAAATAGGGTTTACCAAAAGAATGCATTTTATTGATACGAATAAGGAAATAAAATGTTGCAAAGACAAGACCTAAAATACCATAAAAAGCTGCGGCAAATAAAAAGATAAAACGTAAATTTCGTAAGGCATTTGATACTTCAATTTCGGTAAAAATCAAACTAGCCATAAAGGTAAGAGCAATAATAATAATGGTAATAGGGGATACAATTCCTGCGGATACAGCTGCATCTCCTAAGACTAAAGCTCCTAAAATAGAAATAGCACTACCATAAGTATTAGGGAATCGAAGATCACTTTCTCTAAGCATTTCACAAACAAAAAGCATAATCAAAACTTCAACGATAGAGGGGAAGGGAACCCCATCTCTTTGAATACTAAAACTAACAAGTAAGTTAGTAGGAATAGTTTCTTGATTATAATTAACTAAAGCAATATAAATAGCTGGAACAGTCATAGATAGAAAAAAGCAAGCAAAACGTACAATTTTTAGAAAATTAATATTTTTACTTTTATGATAATTATCCATACCTGGATTGATAAAATCAATAAAGAAAGCTGGAAGAATAATCGCAAAAGGAGTAGTATCTACAACCAAAACAATCTTTCCTTCTAATAAAGCCCGTGCCACAAAATCAGGACGTTCGGTTACTTGATAAGTTGGAAAATGTGTTTTATCTTCCTCGGTAATTAATTGCCCAATACTACTCGAATCTAAAACACCATCAATATCAATTTTATTTAGTTTTTCTGTTACTAAACGTATAGTGTCTTCATCCGTAATGTCCTGAAAATATAAAAGCCCCACTTTAGTTAAAGTTTTTCTACCAATCGTAAATTCATCTGTTTTAAGTTTGCTGGACTTTAATCTTTTTTTGATTAGTCCAAGGTTAATTTGATAATTTTCAGTAAAAGCGTCTTTTGGCCCATTAGGAGCAGCTTCTGTAGCAGGAGTTGGAATTCCCCGGTTAATATCTGCTCTTGTTTCAACTGCTAAAATAGTATTTTTATGAACAATAATCGTAAATCCATTTGTAATAAAGTATTCTACTTCATCAATGTTTTTAATCTCTTTTGTATTAGGACTTGGAAGAATGCTAGCAATATCTACTGCCTTGGTATTTTTAAAACTGCTAAAGCTACTTAAATTTTTTAAAATATAATCATTAACCTTATCACTAGAACTAACGGTTTCTAAATATAAAACAGTAACCGTATCAAGTAAAGATAATCGAATATTTTTAGTAACCAAATCGGGTGTATTTTGAAACTCATTTTTTATTCTTTTTACAATTTTATTTTCCATAATATTCCACCTAAGATTATTATTAGAAAAATTTAAAATTCTATACAAAATAAATAAAAATGATTGACTTAGAAAAAAAATTAGTGTAATATTAAAGAGTACTGAAAAGAAGTGGAGTAGTACTCAAGAGGCTGAAGAGGGGTCCCTGCTAAGGATCTAGGTCGGCGAATGCTGGCGCGGAGGTTCAAATCCTCTCTACTCCGCCATAGAAAAATCAAAACCCTTTATTGGGTTTTTCTTTTTTTATAATAAAAGTAAGGGTGATTGAGATGAAGAAATGTTTTGTTTTGATATGTCATCATTTAAAAGTTGATTGTTGGTTATCATGATAATAAAAATAGATAGGAGGATTTAAAAGCAACAACAAAAAAAGAAATAGAATTACGAAAAAAGATAATAACATTAGCAATATTACAATTAAATAAAAAGTATGAACATGGTAAAAATGGCCCTAATACATTTGATTGTGCTGGATTAGTTTGGTTTGTATATCATCAAATATTTAATATAAATCTATATCTAAACGGGTTTGGCTTATCTACAACAACTAGAATAATGACATGTGAATTTGGAAAGAATATATATTATGAAGAAAAAAGCATTCAAAAAAACTTAAATTTAATTCAAAAAGGAGATATTATTTTTTTCCATAGACAATCTTTAAATGATAATTTCCCTAAAAAGGATAATAAATATCCAGGACATTGTGGTATTTACTTAGGAAATTATGATTTTATTCATTGCTCAAGACCTAAAGGAAAAGTTATCATTAGTAATTTCGATAAAAATATTTACTGGAAAGAGGTTTTAGTAGCAAGCAAAAGTGTTTTTTGTGATGATAAAATCTTAAAGAGGATAAGAAAATGAAAAGTTATGATATTATTGAACCAAATGAATTAGGGCGAAAAAAGACCATAAGATATAAACAATATATGTATCAAAAAGTAAAAGGAATTGATAATTGGCGCATCGATAAAGCAGGATGTGGACCAACTGTTATAGCGACTATATTAAGTAGCTTAGGATATAATTTAACACCAGAAGATATTGCCACAAAGTTATTATTAGATGACTATGGTAATCAACTAGACTTCTATAATGATTTAGATAACAATAAAAAAGGAATAAGAGAGATCGGGTTCATTTATTTATTGAATAAATTAATAGAAGAAGAAATTTGCCATATAAAATATAAATTAATCAAAATAAGTTATGAACATCCTGAAATAAAAAAAGAACTAATTATTGATATGATAAAAAATGAATATATGGCTATGATATGCGTAGGTCCAAGAAATAAAGACTATCCAAAAACTTTTTCTAATGGAGGGCATTATATTGCTATCACAAGTGTAAATCATATGAACAATGAATTCTATATTGCTAATCCGAATAGATTAGGGGATACTCAAATAGATCAAACCTTTTCTTATGAAACAATTATTTCTAATATGTATACAAATAGCTTTGACTTTTTAATGATTAAAAATCAAACATTGATTTTAAAGAAAAAATAAAGAAAGAAGGTATAAAATATAGCAAAAACCTTCTTTTTTATATTACCGAATGATAATAAATGCTATTTATGGTTCCTTTTAGGTGGAACTAAATCTATACCACCCTTAGAAAATGGATTACATTTTAAAATTCTTTTAATCATTAGAAAACTTCCTTTAAAAAATCCATGAACTTCTAAAGCTTCTATTGCATAATTACTACAAGTAGGATAATACCGACAGTGATTATGAATATCACCAGGAATGGATTGATAAAGCCTAATTAATTTAATTAAAATTTTTTTCATAGTCACATCACGAATCTATTGTAACATAAAAAGAATTGTAAACTCTACTAAAAGTCAATTGTTTATTACTTAAATGGTTGATAATTCCTTTTTTGACATCACTTTCTTATTATGCTAAAATATACTTTATTAAAAGGAGGGGGGAGAAATGGCTCAGTTAGTAATTACTCAAAATCAAGAAATAAAATTTGAAGATTATTTAAAAATATGTTTATTACAAGAATTATATATTAAAAAACAAATAGCTACTCATTTTAATACATTACCAGAAGGACTTTATGAGCTTCAAGTACAAGAAGCAAAATTAGATACTATTCCTAACGAATTAGGCTTAACAGTAACATATATTGATAGATTTACGAATGGTATTTTAGAAGTAAGGATAAACCCAGGTTATACGAATGCAAGTTTTTTTCCCTTTTCTACTGATGGGTTACGGGAAAAATATGAAAGGCTTAATGCTTGGTTTTATAGCATTAATACAACTCCTTCTATTTCTATTCGGTTTGATGATGTCATTCAAAAGAATAGTGAGGCAATGATTAAAAGTTTCAAATTAGGAGAAGATAATTATGTTCTGACAATATCCGAAGTAAAGAAAAAACAAATAAAAATTTATCCTTATGAATGTTCGCTTTATATAATGGACATTGAAGCTCAAACAGGAGAACGTGATGTTTATTATTATGACCCTTTAAAATGTGAGTTTTATTATGATAGTGAAGCTAAAAAGTTAGTTCCAAAAAAAACGCAAGCTAAGTTACTAGCTTTATTACCAAGTTTTAAAAAAGAAGATTTACCTCCAACAATATCACGTTTTTTATTTGAAACAGCTCAAATCGGTTATTTTGATGGATATCGTTGGAAAAAGGGAGTTTTAACTTTTTCTGAAAAGGTATGTTTAATGTTTGATGGAGTAAAATTAAGGACTTGTCAAATATTAGATGTACCAGATGATTTATTATTACTATCTCCAGTTAGTTTTGCTAGTCATTTAGAAAGTCCCGAAGAAATAAAAGAAAGCAAGAACACAGAAAATATTATTTATAGTATTAAAGTAATGCTTCAAAAATTAAAAGAAAATAGCATCGACCCTAATCAAGTTCCTAAAATAAAACTTAGAAATCAAACTTTTTATTCGCGTATAAGCGAAAGTAAAAAAGAAATTGATGCTTTTTTCAAAGACCCGGAAATTATTAAATATTGTGATTTATCTCTTATTGATTTTACTAACGCAGATATTGAAAATGTTGATTTATCTAACACTAATGCTAATATTGATTTAGAGAAATTATATCAAAAATCAATTTTGAACGCAAAGTTAAGAAATGTTAATTTAATACGTCAAGATTTAGATGGTATTTTAGCAGATGGAGCAGATTTACGAGGAACTGGCATATTTGTTTCGATTGATAAAACATCGATTGTCAATACTTTGTTTTCTTCCGAAAGTGTCTTTATGTTGGAAACTAAAATTTTAGATGCTAGCGAAGTTGAAAAACTGGGGATTAAGGTAGAAAAAGAGGAAGAAAAAGATTTGAGTTTGGTTTTAAAATTATAACAAATTAAAATTAAATGATTGAAAATAAGGTAAGTTAAAACAAAAATATACTTTAACGGAGTTGGAAAAAAGTATTACATTTTCATATTCCGGAATTTCAAAGTTGTTTGGATAAAGACATAAAAAGAAGATAAACCAAAAACAGGTAAATATTTACTTGTTTTTTTATATAATGTATAGTAAAATACTATTGGCAAATAAATTGCAAATACACATTAATATTTAGTGATATGCCTAGTGCCGCGAAGAGTGGTGGTGTATCATGTTTGAAAATATTAAGAGGGTAAAAACGAAAGGATGGGATAATTTATGGCCGTTGTTTCTATGAGTTATTTATTAGAAGCAGGTGTTCATTTTGGACATCAAACAAAAAGATGGAATCCAAAGATGAAAGAATACATTTTTGGAGCAAGAGAAGATATTTATATTATCGATCTTGAAAAGACAACAAAACTTCTTGAAGAAGCTTATGTTGAAGTGAAAAAAATTGCGGATAACGGAGGTACTTTCTTGTTCGTTGGAACTAAAAAACAAGCTCAAGAAGCTGCCAAAGAAGAAGCAGAAAGAAGTAAGTCTTATTATGTAACTGAAAGATGGCTAGGAGGAACACTAACTAATTTCAGAACAATCAGAAGAAGAGTAAAAAGACTTGAAGAAATTGAAAATATGGAACGTGATGGTAAATTTGATGTTTTACCAAAGAAAGAAGTAATTGGATTAAAGAAAGAATACGATAAGTTAAATAAAATTTTATGTGGTATTCGTGATATGAATAAACTTCCAAATGCTTTAATTATAGTAGATCCTAAAAAAGAAATTAATGCAATTAGAGAAGCAAGAAAACTTAGAATACCAGTATTTGGTATTGTAGATACAAACTGTGATCCAGATGATGTTGATTTTGTCATTCCAGGAAATGATGATGCTGTTAGAAGTGTTAAAGTAATTCTTGGTGTACTTAATAATGCTATTTGTGAATCTCGTAATTTAGAAATGGTAGATTATGTAGCAGAAGAGGATAAAAAGTCAGCAAAAGAGATTAAAATGGATGAGTTAATTAAAGAAGAAACAAAAGGAAAAGAAGAAACAAAAGCTGTTGAAGTTGTAGAAGAAAAAGAAGTTGAAGTAACTGAATCAAATGAAAAAGCATTAGAAGATATGACTTTAACAGAATTAAAAGCTATAGCTAAAGAACGTAGTATAAAAGGTTATAGTACAATGAAAAAAGATGAATTAATTAGTGCATTAAAGTAATAAAATAATAAGGAGGATAATTATGGAAGTTACTGCCGCAATGGTAAAAGAGCTTCGTGAAAAAACCGGAGCTGGAATGATGGATTGCAAAAAAGCTTTAAATGAATGTAATGGAGATATTACTGCAAGTATTGATTGGCTAAGAGAAAAAGGTATTGCTAAAAGTGCTAAGAAAGAATCGCGTATCGCTGCTGAGGGACTTGCAAATATCTATATAAATGGAAATAAAGCTGTAATTTTAGAAGTAAATAGCGAAACAGACTTTGTAAGTAAAAATGAAGAATTTACTAGTATGATTGATACAATTGGTAATGCTGTTTTAAAGAGTGATGCCAAGTCTTTAGAAGATGTTTTAAAAGTAAATACTGATGAAGGAACAATTGAAGATTTAGTTATTGCTAAAACAGCCAAAATTGGTGAAAAATTATCATTACGTCGTCTTGAAGTAGTAGAAAAAAATGATGATGAAGTATTTGGCTCATACTTACATATGGGTGGAAAAATAGCTGTATTAACAGTATTAAAAGGAGCAAATGAGAGTGTAGCTAAAGATGTTGCTATGCAATCAGCAGCAATGCGCCCAAGTTATGTTTTTCCAGCAGATGTTCCTGAGGAAGTACTTGAAAATGAAAGAAAAGTACAAAAAGAACTTGCTATTTCTGAAGGAAAACCAGCAGACATAGCTGAAAAAATGGTAGAAGGAAGAATTAAAAAATTCTATAAAGAAATCTGTTTAACAGAGCAACCATTTATAAAAGATGGCGATGTAAGCGTTAAAGATTATGTTGCAAAAAATAATGGTGAGATTAAAACAATGATTCGTTATGAAGTAGGCGAAGGTATGGAAAAAAGAAATGAAAACTTTGCTGAAGAAGTAATGAATCAAATTAAGTAAAACTCTTTGGTAGAAGAGTTTTTCTTTTTTCTATACATTTATTTAACAGAAGAAAAGGTTTTTTCTTAATTTTATAGAACGAAAATGCTATAATAAAAGTGTGGTGAAAAACATGAAGAAGAAAATAAAAAGAGTATTACAAGGATTAACGTTCATAGCAATTATAATTGGATTTATTGTAATAGGAACAAGAGATTTTGACAAAAAAGTAGTAGTGGATAATGAAAAATTTGATCAAGACTATGTTAATGTAAATAAAGAAAATGTATTCAAGTATGTAAACGCTGTAGAAGTTTCTACCGAATTAAAAAAAGATGCAATTATTTTTATGGGATATCCAGAAAATGTTTGGAGTGGCTATTATGCCAATATTTTAAATGAGGCTGCCAAAGATGCAGGAATAAAAGAGATATTATATTATGATTTTTATGAAGATCGGGAAAATCATAATGCAACTTATCAAAGCATAGTTTTAAATTTATCAAATTATTTAATAACATTAGATGATGGTACTCAAGAGATATATGCTCCAACTCTAGTAATAGTAAAAGATGGTAAAGTAATAGCATTTGATAATGAAACAGCTTTTATAAGGGGAAATCTAACACCAGAAATTTATTGGAACGAGTATAGAGCAGGTGCCAAATATAATTTATTTAATTCAATGTTTGAGGAATATTTAGAATGAAAAGATTATTGTTAACTAGCTTAATTACCATTGTAATAGGGATAGTAATATTTATAACTTATGAATTATTTTTTATTAAAGAAAATGTAGAAACATCAGAAACGGAACAGCAAAATATAGAGCAGATTTATGAATTTGATATATCTTATGCCAAAAAGGTTGCTATAGAAGAACTAAAAAATATCATAGAGGAAGAAGAAACTATTCTAATATTTATAGGAAAGGAAGAAGAAGAAGCAACTAAAAAAATAAGCACTATATTATCCGATTTAAAAGATGTTTATAAGTTTAATCTTTATTATTTAGAAAAAGAAAGCGGTATAGAAAAAACACTAGCTTATCAGGATCTACTTACTAGCTATCCTGATATAACGAACTATATAAATTTCACACCAGTTATTCTTGCTTTTAAAAATAATCAATTCATAGCTGGAATACCAGGAGGTGTAGAACAAAAAAACATGGTCAGTTTTTTAGAATATATAGAAACTTTAGAATAAGGTTATACTTGTAAAAGTATAAGAACTTAAGTATAATGATAGTATAAAATCAATTTTAGGAGGAATATTAAAAATATGGACGAAACAGAATTAAAGTTCAAAAAAACAATTGAAAGTTTAGAAAATAAACTATTAAACATTAGAGCTGGAAGAGCAAACCCAGCTATGTTAAATGGAATTAATGCTAGTTATTATGGAGTACCTACTCCAATTCAATCTCTAGCCAATATTACTGTGCCAGAAGCACGTAGTTTAATGATTAAACCGTTTGACAAAGGTGCGTTAAAAGAAATTGAAAGGGCAATTAATGAAGCAAATATTGGTATTACCCCTGTAAACAATGGTGAAATGATTATTTTAACGGTTCCAGAGCTTACAGAAGAAAAAAGAAAAGAATATGTTAAAATGGCCAAAGGAGTATGTGAGGAAGCCAAAGTAGCTCTAAGAAATATTAGACAAGATGCAAATAATGAAATAAAAAAGCAAGAATTACCAGAAGATGAAGAAAAAACATTTTTAAATGACATACAAGAACAAGTAAACGAATATAATAAGAAAATAGATGAGATATTTAAAGAAAAAGAAACAGAATTAATGAGGGTTTAATATGAAGAAAAACTTTAAGGAAATTGACAATAAAGAAGTAAATGAAGTTGTATCATTAACTAAAAAGATTTTAAAATTATTATATATTGTTATGATAGTAGCAATTGTTTTGTGTGGTACAATTATTCTAAAAAATTTAAATGTTTGGAATATTCTTTTGACCTTTCTTAAAGTTTTAGCTCCATTATTTATTGGATTTGTCATTGCGTGGTTATTTAATCCCATTGTCAAGAAGTTAAATAAAAAAGGAATTCCTCGGATCGTAGGAAGTTTACTAGTATATACTGTATTTTTACTATTTATTTATTTCTTTTTAAGGATGTTAGTTCCAACTTTATATACGCAAATTAACGAATTAATTGCAACTCTTCCATCTATTTTGGACAAATTTAGTACTTTTATAGATGATTTTATTAATCAAATATCTATTAGTGGCATAGATTTAACAGGATTTAAAGATAATTTATTTGATGGCGTAGGTGGCTATTTAATTAACTTTACTAATTCTCTTCCAACGTCATTAATAGGAATATTAGGAAGTCTGGCATCTGGATTAGGAACTATTTTAATAAGTTTAGTAATTGGTCTATATATGTTGTTTGATTTTGACGCAATTACAAAGCATTTTCTAAAATTAGTACCAAACAAGAATAAATATGAAATTGAAGTATTAATAACTGATATTGGCAAAGAAGTAAGAAAGACCATAAGTGGAACTCTTTTAGTCGCGTTTATGGTATTTGTAGGTGATACAATTGGTTTTGCAATAACAGGATTAAATGCACCGTTATTATTCGGATTATTCTGTGGCTTAACCGATTTAATTCCATATATTGGACCATACATTGGTGGAGCGGCTGCAGTTATTGTAGGCTTTAGTCAAGGAACCATTACAGGAATTGCAGTTTTAATCATTTGTGTAGTAGTTCAATTATTAGAAAATTATGTTTTACAACCAATTGTGATGAGCAAAACAACTCATCTACATCCTGTAACAATTATGATTGGGTTACTAGTATTTGCGCATTACTTTGGTATTGTTGGTATGATTATTGCAACACCATGCATTGCTTTATTAAAAGTGATATTTAGATTTATAGTAAAAAAATATAATTTATTTAAAGATGATGAAGTTTTATTAAAAGAAGTACTCAAATAATCTTAGAGTACTTCTTTTTTGAGTGTTTTACCACAAATATAATCAATTGATACATGAAATTTAGTAGCAAAGAAATGTAAATAATCTACTTTTAAATTCTGTGGATTACTCTCATATCGATGAATAGTTGGGATAGAAATTTTAAATTCTTTTGCCAGTTCTTGCTGAGTAACTCTATGTATTTTACGTACATATTTTAGACTAAACTTCAAATATTTAAAATCAAGATCAAACGGACCAAATTCATTTATATTCTTACTTAATCCCAGTAAAGTATTTAAAGAAATTTTAAAATAATTACTAAGTTGATTTAATTCTTCTATTCTCATTGGTCGAATATTGGCTTCATAAAGTTTATAAGATGATAAAGTTACTTTAAGAAATCGTGCCATATCTTTTTGTGATAGATTGTGCTCTGATCTAAGCTTTGAAATTAACATGCCATCTTGCATAGTATTCCTCCTTTCGAGTTGTATAGTATATCCAAAAAAAATGCAAAAATTGTCGAACGGTGGAACTCCTTTTAAAATATGAACCCATATTCTAAAAAAATAAAGGAAATGAATAAAAAAGGGGTAATAAATAGTAGTGAAGGGAGGAAAATAGATGCCTAAGATAGAAGTAGTAAAACAACGTGATTTAAAAGATTGTGGCGCTTGTTGTATAGAATCCATTTTAAAGTATTATGGTGGCTATGTTCCATTAGAGAAAGTAAGGGATGATACTTGTACAAATATGAACGGAACAACAGCATTTCATATAATAAAAGCTTTATGTGGTTATGGATTTGATGCGATTGGAGTAAAAGCAGAAAACATTTTAGACGAAAATATTTATTTCCCTGCTATAGCTCATGTTCAACTAACAAATGGGCTACAACATTTTGTAGTAATCTATAAAGCAAACGAAAAATATGTTTATCTTATGGACCCGGCTAAAGGAAAAGTAAAAATGTTAATTCAGGAATTTCTGAATATTTGGGATAACATTTTAATATTAGCAACACCTAGTAATAATATATTAAGATATACCAAAGAACTTTCCATAGTAGGATTATTTGGTAAATTATTAATAAAACATAAATATTTGTTTTTAAAAATCATAATTACTAATATTGTTTTAATGCTTTTAACCATAATTGGAAATTTTTATTTTCAAATAAGTATATCTTGTATTCAAGAAGGGCAAGAAGCTAAATTCATTAAATTTATCGTAATTCTCTTTTTTATTATACTTCTTTTTAAAATTATCATAAATTATATAAAAACCTATTACCTCAATTATCTTAACAAAAATCTAGACACCGAATTATTTTCTATGTTCTTAGAGCATATATTTAAACTCCCTTTGAAATTTATTCAAAATCGTACAACTGGAGAAATAGTAACCAGAATTGATGAATTAAGTAATACAAAAAATTTATTTTCTGAAATTTTTGCTACCTTAATTTTAAATACGATTTTGATATTTGGTGCGATAGTAACACTATTTTTAATAAATAGTAAATTATTTTTTCTTCTTTGTTTTATAATTATTATTTATTTAATAGTAGGACTTTTATTTAGTAAAGTGATCTATCATAAAGTAAAAGAGAATATAGAAACAACAACAAATTTCAACACAACATTAATTGAAAATGTAGACATGAATTTTAGTATTAAAAATTTAAATTTAGTTCGAGAATTTATATACCGAATTGAAAATAAATTAATATTAATGCTAAAAAGCAATTTTTCTTTTATGAGCATTTTAAATGTAATTGAACTATTGAAGAATTTTATTTATGAAGTCGGATTATTTATGATTACAACTTTAGGAATTTATTTAATTTATAAAGGGGAATTAGAACTATTAAGTTTAGTTACTTTTAATAGTGTTATTCTCTATTTATTTAATCCAGTAAAGAAATTAGTTGATTTAATGCCAAAATATAATTATTTAAAAGCCTCATTTAGTAAATTAAGTGAATTTTTAGCAACTGAAATAGAAAAAGAACAAGGAGGGTTAAAGCATTTAATAGATCCAAATATTGAAGTAAAAGACTTAACTTATTCTTATGATTTATTTAATAAAATAATAAATAAAGTGAATTTCGCTATAAAAAGTAAAGAAAAAGTTTTGTTAAGTGGTCCATCGGGAAGTGGTAAAAGTACCATATGCAAACTTATATATCGAAGTTTAGGCACTTATTCTGGAAATATAGAATTTAATAATACGAGTGAATGTGATTATAGTTTAAAAGCTATCAGAGAAAATATCCTATATGTAGGTCAAAACGAAAAACTTTTTACAGGAACAATTCGCGAGAATATCATATGCTTCCGAAATATTTCAGATGAAAAATTTAAACAAGTATGTAAAATTTGTAAATTAGAAGAAATCATAAATAAAAGACCAAATCGATATAACACTATTATAAATGCTTCTCTAAATAACTTAAGTGGAGGAGAAAAGCAAAGGATTATTCTAGCAAGAGCCTTGCTAAAAAAGGCTAAGATAATTATCTTAGATGAAGCATTAAGTGAAGTGAATGTTAATATGGAAAAAGAAATTTTAGACAATATTTTTACGTATTTTAAAAATAATACTTTAATTTATGTTACCCATAAAAATGTTGAGGATAAATTTACAAAGATTATTCGTCTAGGAGAGTTATGTTAGATATTTTTAATAATAAAATAGCATTCTTAAAAATAAAACCAAAACTGGGATTTTTAATAGTCATTTTTATTATTGTAATTCTATTGACTCTAGTATCTTATATGAATAAAGTAGAAGTCTATGATCACTATCAAGCTAAAGGAATTGTTAGCTGTACCAATATTTGTACAATTACTACCGCTATACCAACCAACTTAGATTTTTCTTTAATTACAATCAATAATAAAAATTTAAAATATGAAATCATAAAAAAAGAATTAAAAGCAAATGAGCAAAATTATACAACATATTATGAAATGGTATTATCTACTTCTAATAATTTAAATAATAATGAAATAGTAGATTTAAATTTTTATTATAATAAACAAAGAATTATAACAAAAATAAAGAATAAAATGTTTTAAAAGAGGAGGAACTTATGAAAAGAATGGAAAATAAAGAATTGATAAACTGTAGTGGAGGAGGCCTTTTTAGTGTTGTTACTAACTTAATATCTAGTGTAATTTCGTTAGTAAAAGCCATTTGCTCGTTAAAGAATTTAAGAGGTTAAAATGAAACATTTGAATGATTATGAACTACATAATATAAATGGCGGAATTTCAGCTGCCGGAATACTGGGAGGGATAGCTATTGCTATTACCTTTATAGCCTCTGTTATTTATGGATATTTTTATCCGAAGGAGAACTAATATGAAAATAAATGATCATGAATTAATTAAAATTTATGGAGGAGCAATAAATGGAACGCTAATTAATGCTTTTGCTAGATTACTAGATTTAGCAATTGAAATAGGTAAAATGATCGGATACTCTCTCCAACGTTTAATAAAATAAATAAAAAAGGGTTTTTCTTAGAACCCTTTTTTGATATAATAAAAACATATGGTGATAATATGAATAAAAAAGGTTTTATGGCTACTTATATGGTTTATTCTTTATTTTTAATCTTTATTTTAATGATGTTAACAGTGTTATTAGTTAATAATTATAAAAATAATTTTCTAAATATTTTAAAAAATGATATTAAAGAAGATTTAAAAGAGCAAAAATTAGAAATAAGAGAAGAAATAATACCAGAAATTGAAGAAAATAATGTGAATTAGTGCCTAAAAAACTTGCTTATCATGTTCTTTGGTGATATAATCATTTGTAGTAAATGAAGGGAGGGATTTGTAAATGACAAAAGTAGTAGTTAAAAATGGAGATGTTGATGGCGCATTAAAGAAATTTAAAACAAAAGTTGCCCGCAGCGGTGTCCCTTCAGAGTTAAAGAAAAGAAAGCATTATGAAAAACCAGGCGTTCGTAGAAGAAATGAAAAAAAAGAACAAATTAAAAATGCAAGAAAGCATAGAAATTATTAAGGTGATCATATGAATAGTAAAATTGCTGAAGATTTAAAAACGGCTATGAAAAATGGTGATAAATTTAAACTATCAGTTTTAAGAATGCTAAAAAGTGCTTTACAATTAGACTCTATAAGTAAAAAGCATGAACTTAATGATGATGAAGTAATGAGTGTAATAAAAAAACAAGTAAAAACAAGAAAGGATTCTATTAGTGAGTTTGCAAAGTATAATAAAAATGAAGAAATTGCCAAACTAGAACAAGAGATAGAAATCTTAAGTGTTTATTTACCTGAAGAGATGACAGCAGATGAAATTAGTAAAATAATTGATCAAGTATTTAAAGAAATAAATCCTACTAGTATGAAGGATATGGGATTAATTATGAAAGAACTAAATACTAGAATTACCAATGCAGATATGTCTTTGGTTAGTAAAATGGTAAAAGAAAGGCTAAGTTAGTCTTTTTCATTTAAGGAAAAGCAAAAATAACATTTTTTCTTGACAAATGAATATAATAAAGATATAATAATATAGAAATTGAAAGAGGAAAGTGAATTATATTCCACCTGATGAAGAATATTCATAGGTAAAAAGCCATAATAGTGAAGATTATTAATGTGTTTTTTAAGGTAGAATATAATTTATTCTATCTTTTTAATTATATGGAGGTGCGTAAGTATAGCAAGTGTGAATAAAGAGTTACCAATTAATGAGCAAATCAAAGTAGAGGAACTAATGGTAATTGGCCCTAATGGAGAGCAAATGGGGCTAAAAAAAATAGAGGATGCTTTAACTTTATCTAGATATGCAGGCTTAGATTTAGTTTTAATGAATGATAATGGTAAAGTAGCTGTAGGAAAAATTATGGACTACAACAAATACCGTTATGAACGTCAAAAAAAATTAAAAGAAGCGCAAAAGAAACAAAGAGAAACAAATAAAGAATTAAAAGAATATCGCTTATCGACAACGATTGATATTCATGATTTTGAAACTCGTGTTAGAAATGCGAAGGAGTACTTGATAAAAGGGCATCGAATTAAAGCATTTATTCGTTTTAAAGGCCGTCAAATGGCTAGACCAGAATTAGGACGCGATGTTTTACTAAGATTTGCGGATAGTTTAAGTGAGGTTTCAAGCATTGAGGCTGAGCCTAAATTAGATGGTAGACAAATGTTTATGCTATTAGCACCAAAAAAATAATAGTAGGAGGATTTATTATGGCAAAGTGCAAACAAAAAACACATAAAGCAAGTAGCAAAGTTTTAACAAAGAAAAAGAATGGTACTTTAACTTACAAAAAATCAAACGGAAATCATAAGACAAACAAAGATTCAGCAAAACAAGTACGTCAAAGAAGAAATAAAGGTATTTTAGGAAAAGGAGAAGCTAGCAGATTAAAATCTGTTATCTAAGGAGGTTAGAAAATGACAAGAGTTAAAGGTGGAAGTGTTTCCAAAACAAGAAGAAGAAAAGTATTAAAAGAAGCTAAAGGATATTTTGGAAGCAAACATAGATTATATAAAACAGCACAAGAACAAGTATTCCATAGTGGAGTTTATGCATTTAGAGACAGAAAACAAAATAAACGTAATTTTAGAAAATTATGGATTACAAGAATTAATGCAGCTTGTCGTGAAAACGAAATTAGTTACTCTAAATTTATGAATGGATTAGCTAAGGCTGGAATTGAAATCAATCGTAAGATGTTAAGTGAAATGGCTATTGATAATCCTAGTGCTTTCGCTGAATTAGTTAAAATTTCTAAGGAAGCCTTAAATGGTAAAGTACCTGCTAAAACTAAAAAATTAGAAGAACCCAAAAAAGAAGTTAAAGCTGAAGCAAGCAAATTAGTAAAAGAAGAAAAAGACTACAGCAAAATGACTTTAACCGAACTTAAAGCTATTGCTAAAGAACAAGGAGTTAAAGGTTACTCTGCAATGAAAAAAGATGAACTAATTGCTAGTTTAAATTAAAAAGAAACTCATTTTATTTAAAGAAATGAGTTTTTTATTAGGAATTTTTCAAATAATAAAAGCACACTTTTTTTTTAAATAAAATAATGGTATAATTAAATCACTGTGTGGTGATAAAATGAAAATATATTTAGTAGCGGGAAAATCTGGTTCTGGTAAAGGAGAAGTAGCAAAGATTATAAAAGAATATTACTTGTCCTTAAATCAAAAACCAATTATAACAAGCTTTAGTAAATATATAAAAATATATGCGAAAGAACTAATTGGCTGGGATGGTAGCGAGCCAAAACCTCGAAAATTTTTGCAAGATTTAGGCGTTACGATCAAAGAAAATATGGATATGCCATTATTTTTTGTAAATAGAATGATTGAAGATATTAAAATCTATTCTTTATATCGTGATGTTGTAATAATAGATGATGTAAGATTGCCTATTGAAATTGATGAACTAAAAAAGGCTTTTAATAATGTTTATTCAATGTATATTATCAATCAATTTGAACCTAGTAAATTATCACTAGAAGAACAAATGCACATTACAGAAACAGCTCTAGAAAACTATAGTAATTTTGACATAACAATTGTAAATGATAATATTGAAATATTAGATAATCGTGTAATTAGCTTTATAGAAGGAGTAGAAAAATGAACTTAAAAGATAAATTTATAGAATATTTTGTTGAACATAACCATGTGGAAATTCCTAGTGCTCCATTAATTCCGGAAAACGATCCAACCGTGTTATTTAATACTGCAGGCATGCAACCTTTAATTCCTTATTTATTAGGAGAAAAACATCCCCAAGGGAATAGATTATGTGATGCCCAAAAGTGTGTACGTTTAACTGATTTAGATGAAATAGGGGATAAAACTCATCATACTTTTTTCGAAATGCTTGGAAATTGGAGCCTAGGAGATTACTTTAAAAAAGAAAGTATTGAATACAGTTTTGATTTTTTAACTAATGTATTAAATATTCCTAAAGAACGTTTAGCTGTTACTGTATTTAAAGGAAATAATGATATTCCAAGAGACGAGGTATCGGCTGAAATATGGAAGAGTCTAGGAATTAAAGAAGAAAGAATAGCATATTTAGGAGAAGAAGATAATTTTTGGATCGCTGGAGAGGCTGGTCCGTGCGGAGGAGATACAGAAATTTTTTATTTTCGAAGCGAAGATGAGATTCCTAAAGTATTTGATCCGAAAGATGATCGTTGGGTAGAAATATGGAATAATGTCTTTATGGAGTTTCATAAAGATGAAAACGGAAAAATTACTGAATTATCGCAAAAAAATGTTGACACAGGAATGGGTTTAGAAAGAGTAGTAGCGGTTTTAGAAGGGGTAAATGATAACTATAAAACTTCTATTTGGAAAGAGATTATATCTTCAATAGAAAAAATTAGTGGTAAGCCATATGAAGGAAATGAAAAAAGTATGCGAATTATTGCTGATCATATTCGTACCAGTGTCTTTATTAGTGCTGACCGTGCAGGGATTAAACCAAGTAATACAGATCAGGGCTATATTTTAAGAAGATTAATTAGAAGAGCCATTCGTCATGCTAAAAATTTAGGAATTAATACACTTGAAAACTGGATGGAGCCTATTGCTTTAGAAGTATTAAAAAAATATGAAAGCTATTATCCTGAAATAAAAGAAAATAAAAATATGGTTTTAGAAGTATTAAAAAATGAAAATATAAAATTTAATCGTACATTAGAAAAAGGATTAAGAGAATTTGATAAACTGTTAAACCATCTAAATGGAGATATAATCGATAAAGATAACGCTTTTAAATTATATGATACATATGGTTTTCCAATCGAATTAACCGAAGAAATGGCAAAAGAAAAAAATTTAAAAGTTGATATAAAAGGGTTCCAAGAAAAATTTCAAGCTCATCAAGAGCTTTCACGTACGGCCTCTAAAGGAAAATTTAAAGGTGGATTAATGGGACATAGTGAGATCGAAACAAAATATCATACAGCGACTCATTTATTAAATGCAGCCTTAAAAACAGTAATTGGCCAAGATGTTCATCAAAAAGGAAGCAATATCAATGAAGAGAGAATGCGTTTTGATTTTTCTTGCGATCATAAGTTAACAGAAGAAGAAAAAGAAAAAGTAGAACAATTAGTAAACAATTGGATTAAAGAAGATTTACCAGTCATTATGGAAACAATGAGCAAAGAAGAAGCGATAAAAAGTGGAGCAGAAGCAATGTTTATTGAAAAATATGCTGATATTGTAAACGTATATAAAATTGGTAATGTTTCTAAAGAAATATGTGGAGGTCCTCATGTTTCACACACGAATGTATTAGGACACTTTAAAATTACGAAAGAAGAAGCAAGCAGTGCTGGGGTTAGAAGAATAAAGGCTATCTTAGAATAGTCTTTATTTTTAATTAAAAATATGGTATGATAAATATTATAGAAGAGGTGGATTAGATGACAATACTAAGCATAGGTAGAACGAGTTATGACATTACTTGCCCTGTAGAAGAATATCCAATAGAAGGAACAAAATATTTATTAAACGAAAAGATTGAATCTGGTGGCGGAACAGCAGCTAATGTAGCTTATTTACTTGGAAAATGGGGAGAAACCTCTTATTTTGCTGGGGTAGTAGGTTCGGATGATTATGGTTCGCAAATTAGGAAAGAACTAGAGCAAGCTATGGTCAAAACAGAACTAATGGAAAATTCTTATGAAATAGGAACACCAGTATCTGTTATCTTAGTAAATAAAAAAAATGGGACAAGAACACGTTTTGATATTGTAAGTGCCACTCAACCACAATTAAAAAAATATGAATACACCTTATCTCCAGATGTTATATTTACTGATGGCAAAGAATATAGTGCAACTATCAATGCTTTAAATAGATTTCCTAAAGCAATTAGTGTTTTAGATGCAGGAAGAGTGGATCGGGATTTATTAGAATTATGTAAATATGTAAAATATATTGTCTGTTCTAAAGGATTTGCTGAAACAGTAAGCGGCTTAAAAATAGACTATAACAATTCTGCAACATTAGTTCAAGTATATAAAAAATTAAAAGATCGTTATCCTAATAATAATATTGTTATAACATTAGAAAATATGGGAGCGATGTATTCCTATAATGGAGAAATAAAAATTATGCCTGGAATAAAAACAAAAGTAGTAGATCCGAGTTGTGCTGGAGATATTTTCCATGGTGCTTTTGTTTATTGCTTAGCAAATGGATTTGATTTGGAAAAAGCAATTACATATTCTAATATTACTGCTGGGCTTTCAGTTGGTAAAATGGGAGGTAGGACTTCTATTCCTAACTTAAAAGAAGTAATAAATTACTATAATCAAAAATTTAAAATTGTTGAAGCACCACCAGTAGAAGAGCAAAAACCGGTTGTAAATAATGAAGAAAAACTACCAGACATACCAGATCCTAGTAAAATCGTCATTCCTACCAATACTGCAAGCATAGAATCAGGTAATAGTTTTTTTGGTGGAGTAACTTCGATTCCCAAAATAGAACCAAATAACAATGGAAATGTTCAGTAGTAATTCGCCAGTATTAAATGTCCATGGAGAAACAACGGATACTGTAGTCTATTTTTTAAATGATTTTATAAAAGATAATGTAAAACTAAAAAATGCTTATGTAGGAATTATTCATGGAAAAAGTTCTAATATATTACGCAACCGTGTTCACGAATTGTTAAAGAAAAATAAGTTAGTAGATTCTTATAAAGTAAACATATGGAATCCTGGGATGACAATTGTAAAGTTAAAAATCGACAAAAATCAATAGTAAAGATGCAATTTTTACGTTAATTTGACAAAGAACTTAAAATATGCTATAATTAAAACGTAATTGAAATAGGGGGTTAATTTATGAAAGGTTATGTTTTAGATTACATTAATGAAAACGAATTCAAAAAATTAGAAAGAGCGCTAAAAAAGTATAATATGTTAGCCTTTAAAAAGCTAAATTTTGATTATTATCCAGCGCTTAGAAATGGCAAGTTTGTTGGAGAATTAATTAGCACAAATAAAAAAGAACAAACTGAAAAATACGAGCTTAAATTACCAAGTGATAAAATGTTTGCAGCTGTCCATGGAGAAGTAAAACTTTATTATACTGTCTATTTAAAAGAAGGAACAATTATGCTTGATACAATTACACCTACTGAAATATTGTTAGAAGGACATATGAGTGAACTTGCAACATATAAAGGAATAATGATATCAAAAGCGAATGCTTCTAAAGATAAGTTTAAAATTGATTTATTAAATATGTTACAAGAAAAGTAACATATTTTTTTAGGTGAATTATGAGAAAAGATTATACTTTTAAAAGTCAAGATTTTTTACCTTTCATTTATAATAGCGAAATAAATGAAATAATAAGAAATTATCAAAACATGTTAAAAATAGCAAGTCAATTTATTCTTTCCTTTTTAGGTAGTAAAAATTATTATTTAGAGCTATTAAGCGAAAAAACAGGTGAAATTGAATTTAGAGCAACTGCGAATAGCAAAAATTTAATTTTAATAATTTTAAATGAACGTTTAATAATTAAAAATGAAAATCAAGAGTATACTTTTTTTACAGATTGGACAGATAGGCAGTACTTTGCTCGGTTAGAAAAATATAAAATAAAAGAAAAAGATAGAACAATAACCCAAATTCTTGATGCACATCAAATTAAAATAGAAATCGAAATCGAAAATAGAATTTATAGTTTTATAATTCCCTATGATATTGATTACTATTTAGATCCTCATTGTTTCAACACAATAAATAAAAATACTACAATTATAGATTTAAAAAGGCTATATATGAGACGTTTTTTTGAAAATCAAAATGTTTACGAAAAACAATGTTTAACACATATATCAGTAAAGGAAATAACCGAGGAGAATAAAATCATTTTAGTAGATGAACTTATAATTAAAGAAGGCTTTGTTGAAAGATATACACTAAGTTCAATAAGTAACAATTTAATTATAAGAATAAGTGGAGTGCCAAATGGAACAAATGAAATCCATATTTTAAATTATCGAACGGAAACAAATATAGATTTTTCAGATGAGATAAATAAGCTATATGAACGAAGCAGAAGAATTAATATCGAATAATAAAAAGGCGAATATTATAAGTACTATTTTATAAATGGAATAAAATACAATAGAAAACTGGAGGTGAACGATGAATAGAGAAGATTTTCCTTTATTAAAAGAGGATATTATATATTTTGATAATAGTGCCACAAGCTTAAAGCCAAAGTGCGTAATTGATAAAATAACAGACTATTATACAAATTATCCGGCAAATGCTCATCGAGGAGACTATGATTTATCTTATAAAGTAGATCAAGAATATGAAGAAACAAGAAATTTAGTAAAAGAATTTATTAATGCTGAGTATTTAGAAGAGATTATATTTACGAATGGAACAACAGATTCCCTAAATATGATAGTAGATGGTTTCTTTGCTAATCTACTTGAAGCAAATGATGAAGTTTTACTTACTACTAGTGAACATGCCTCTAATATTTTACCATGGTTTCGGTTGGTAAAAAAAAATAATATAGAAATAAATTATATTCCTTTAGATAGTAATTATTATTTAACAATAGATAATTTAAAAAAAGTGATAACTCCTAAGACGAAAGTAATAAGTATTGCTGGAATTACCAATGTAATTGGTGATATTAGACCAATAAAAGAAATTTGTAAACTTGCTCATGAAAATAATATTTTTGTAGTATTAGATGCTGCTCAAATGGCTCCTCACATGAAAATAGATGTAAAAGATTTAGATGTTGATTTTTTAGCTTTTTCGGCTCATAAAATGTGCGGTCCGACAGGAGTAGGAATTTTATATGGAAAAAAAGAATTATTAGAACACTTAGAACCAACAGTTCTAGGAGGTGGAATGAATGAATCTTTTGATAATCCAGAGGAAATATATTTAAAGGAACTACCTACTAGATTAGAAGCGGGAACCAGAAATATAGCGGGTGTAATAGGATTAGGCGAAGCGATTAGATATTTAAACAAAATAGGTATGGATAATATTCATAAATATGAATTGAGTTTAAGAAAATATTTGGTAGACAAATTACTCCCTTTAAAGCATATTGATATCATTAATATTGAAAGTGATAGTGGAATTGTAACCTTTAATGTTTCAAATATATTTAGTCAAGATGTAGCATATTACTTAAATAAATATAATATTTGTGTTAGAGCAGGAAATCACTGTGCGAAAATATTAAAATCAAGTGTTGGTGTAAATAATACAGTACGAATTAGTTTATATTTTTATAATACTTATGAAGAAATCGATGATTTAGTAGAATTATTAAGTAATTATGATAAGATAGTAAAAGAGATGATTTAATGAATATAGAAGAGTCAAGAAAAATAATTATGGAAAATTATCTTCATCCTGTAAATAGAGATTTTCCTCATGAAGGATATGTTAAAGTAAATACCCGAAACGAATCTTGTATTGATAATATTAATTTATATATTAAATGGAATAACAATAAAATTGAAGATATCACTTTTGATGGCGAAGCCTGTGCTATTTCGATATCTTCCACCTCTATTATGATTAAAAATTTAATTGGTAAAACTAATGAAGAAGCTTTAGCTTATATCCATGAATTTTATCAAATGACAAATGGAGATAACTTTAATTCTGAGATATTAAAAGAGGCGGTAGCTTACAAGGAAGTTAGTAAGCAGGGAAATAGAAAAGTCTGTGCCAACTTGCCATTAAAAGGAATAGAACGAGCTATTTTAGAAAAACTAAAATAGTTTTTTCTTGCCATTTAAAAATATATCTTTTATAATGAGTTTATCAGGTGATGAGTTATGGTGAACATTTTTGATGAAATAGAAATAATAAACAAATTAATGACAAAGTATAATGAAGAAATAGAAAATATCCAACAATATTATTTAGAAATGATTCAAAAAACTTTTGAAAGTGATATAGTATATCAAAATCAAGATACCTGTTTAGAATATATGAGTTTTCAAGAATATTGTGAAATAACAGCGAATAATTTAAAAGGAATTTGTCATAGTTTAAATAAAGAAATAAAAAGTAGACTAAGTCACATAGAATATCTAAAAAATCTTAGAACTAATAAAATAGATAAAATGTTAACTCTTGCTTATCTAAGTTTACCTGAAATTAAAAAAGTATATTTAAGTAGTTTTGCTAAGTTAAAACCATCATTACCAGAAGGGAATCTATTGATTAGTGATGGAAACCATATTTATTTTAATCCTGAGATTACATTATCTTTAGATGAAGAAAATACACTAATAGAATTTTTAAATGCTAAATATTGGGATGAAGAATTAAGTTTCTATAACTTTTTAAATCATGAAGCCCAAAAACGCAGTTAATTAAAAGTTAGAAAAAAGGAGTTTATATGCAATTAGAAGTAATAAATTTAAAGAAAAGTTTTGATAATAAAGAAATTTTAAAGAATATTAATTTTACATTTGAACAAGGGAAAATATATGGTTTACTAGGTCGGAATGGAGCTGGAAAAACAACATTCTTTAATTGCCTAAATGATGATATTAAACCAGATACTGGCATTTTTACGATCAAAGAAGAAGGAAAAACAAGGCCACTAACAATTGAGGATATCGGGTATGTTTTATCGACTCCCGTAGTACCAGAATTCTTAACAGGAAGAGAATTTTTAAAATTTTTTCTTGAAATCAATGAAGGCAAAATAAAGGAGCCAAAAGAGATAGATGAGTATTTTAAATTTATGAAAATTGAGGAAAAAGACCGTGATAAATTATTAAAAGATTATTCACATGGTATGAAAAATAAAATGCAAATGTTAGTAAATATTATAGCTAATCCCAATATTCTATTACTAGATGAACCCTTAACAAGCTTAGATGTTATAGTAGCAGAAGAAATGAAAGAAATGTTAAGAGGTATCAAAAAAGATCATATTCTAATTTTTTCTACTCATATTATGGATCTTGCATTGAGTTTGTGCGATGAAATAGTAATATTAAAAAATGGGACTCTAAGCTTAGTAGATAGCAAAATAAAAGGGGAAGAAAGAAAAGAAAAAATTATAGAAATGTTAAGAGAGGAAAATTAAAATGCTACACACATTTCTTTTATCATTCCGTTTACGCAACACTTATAAAGTAAACACTTTTATTTATGCTATAAAAAGTCTACCATTTTTAAAAAAGATTTTAAAAGATAAATTATATCAGAGTAGAGTTTTAAAATTTTTCGGAAATTTGATAAGTATTTTATTTGAATTATTGGATATATTTTTAGGGAAATTCTTATATCTTTTTCTAATGATCTTTTATATGACAATGTTGTATGATACAAATACTAGTTCTACATTTCTCCATATTTTAATTTGTTTAACAATAATCGGATCCTTTTTAAATACTTATATGTTTAATCCTACGAAAGATAAATATTATGCGATGTTTATTATGAGGATGGATGCGAAAAATTATTCATTAAGTAATTATTTTTATGCTATATTAAAAATAATAATTGGTTTTTTACCATTTACAATTATCTTTGGCTTATTATCAGGATTAAATATTGGAATATGCATTTTAGTTCCTTTCTTTGTAGCTGCTTTAAAAATAATGGTAACATCTTATTCTTTATATCTTTATGAGAAAAAAGGAATTGTAATTAATGAAAATAAACCGATTAAATATTTATGGGGATTAACATTTCTGTTACTAGCTTTAGCATACGGTTTACCATACTTTAATATGGTTCTTTCTTGGAAGATATCGCTTATCATAATGATCATTAGTATATTAGGAAGCCTTTTTTCAATTAAATATATTTTAAAATTTAATAAATATCGCGAAATGTATAAAAAAGTCTTGACGGATACTAGTATAGATCCTATAAAAGATGCGAATGAAATTGCTAAAGAAACAGTATTAAAGCAAATAAGCATTGATAAAAAATTAACAAGTAAGAAAAAAGGCTTTGCCTACTTAAATGAATTATTTATCAAAAGACATAGTAAATTATTATTAAAAAGTTCTAAGAAAGTAGCTATGTTTAGTATGATAATATTTGGGATTTTATTTTTAATCATTACAATGAATCAAAGTATGAAAAAAGATATAAATGATCTTATTATGAACTATTTACCATATTTTGTCTTTATTATGTACTTGATTAATAGAGGTGAGTCCGTTACAAAAGCTATGTTCATGAATTGTGATCATTCTCTGTTAACTTATGCTTTTTACCGAACACCTGCTGCAATTCTTAAATTATTTAAAGAAAGATTAAAAAGTATTATTTTAGTTAATTTATTACCAGCTACAATTATAGGAGTAGGATTACCTTTATTACTTTTCATAACAGGTGGAACTTCTAATCCTTTAAATTATATTATTTTATTTGTTTCAATTATATCTATGAGCATTTTCTTTTCGGTACATCATTTAGTAATTTATTATTTATTACAACCTTACAATATAAATAGCGAAACTAAAAACGTAACTTATACAATTGTAAATTTGTTAACTTATATAATTTGTTATTATATGATTAAGGTACAACTTCCAACGTTTTATTTTGGATTAGCTATGATTTTATTTGCCATTACTTATAGTTTAATATCGCTAATTCTAATTTATAAATTAGCTCCCAAGACATTTAAAATTAGAATTTAAAACAGCAGATCACTTCTATGTTATAAAGATATCTTAATAAATCAAATATATTTTTAATATTAATAATTGTCATAAATAAAATTTTATGGTATATTATAAAGGTAAAGCAAAAGAAAGATAAGTAATATCATTTATTTTAATAGAAAGCTTATGGTTGATGGAAATAAGTAAATAATGGTATGAAATCTCCTTTCTAGCGGGACTAATCCTCCCCGGTGATAAGCCGTTATTAAAATTAAGCAAATAAAAGGATGGTACCGTCTAAAAGACTCCTTTAGATAACCATTCTTTTTTATTTTAGAAAGAAGGAAAGAAAATGATTGATATTAAATTAATTAGAGAAGAAAGAGAATTAGTAAAAGAAAACATTAAAAAGAAATTTCAAGATGAAAAAATACCATTAGTGGATGAAATTTATGAATTAGATTTAAAATATCGAAATGCAAAGAAAGAAGCTGATGACTTAAGAAGCGAAAAAAATAAATTAAGTGATCAAATTGGCATGCTGATGCGTAATGGTAAAAAAGAAGAAGCCCAAGCGATTAAAGAACAAGTTGGAGCAATATCTTTTAAGATTGCTAACTTAGAAGCAGAAGAAGTAAAACTAGAAAATGAGATAAAAGAAAAAATGATGAAAATTCCTCAAATCATTGATGACTCAGTTCCTATTGGTAAAGATGATTCTGAAAATGTAGAACTAGAACGTTTTGGAAATCCTTTAGTACCAGATTATGAAATCCCTTATCATGCTGACATTTGCGAGGCATTAAATGGACTAGATAAAGAAGCAGCTGGAAGAACTAGTGGCAATGGCTTTTATTTTCTAACTGGTGATATAGCTAGGCTTCATAGTGCTATGTTAACATATGCTAGAGATTTCATGATTGATAGAGGGTTCATCTATTGTATTCCACCATTTATGATCAGAAGTGAAGTGGTAAATGGAGTAATGTCTTTTGCTGAAATGGATGCGATGATGTACAAAATTGAGGGAGAAGATCTATTTTTAATAGGTACAAGTGAACATTCTATGATTGGTAGATTTAAAGGAGAAATTGTAAAAGAAAGTGAACTTCCAATTACTTTAACTTCTTATTCACCATGCTTTAGAAAAGAAGTAGGAGCTCATGGTTTAGAAGAAAGAGGCTTATATCGTGTTCATCAGTTTGAAAAAGAAGAAATGATTGTGATTTGTAAGCCAGAAGAAGCAATGGATTGGTATGATAAGATGTGGAAATATACCGTAGAATTCTTTAGAAGCTTAGATATACCTGTAAGAACTTTAGAGTGTTGTAGTGGTGATTTAGCTGATCTTAAAGTAAAATCATGTGATGTAGAAGCATGGAGCCCAAGACAGCAAAAATATTTTGAAGTAGGATCTTGTTCAACTCTAGGAGAAGCTCAAGCAAGACGCCTTGGAATTCGAATGAAAACAGAACATGGGAATAAATATGTTGCCACTTTAAATAATACTGTATTAGCAACTCCAAGAGGTTTAATCGCCTTCTTAGAAAACAATTATCAAAAAGATGGAAGCATAAAAATTCCTAAAGCATTGCAACCATATATGGGTGGAAAAGAAAAAATTGAAAGGGACCACATATGAAATCAATTATAATAAAAAAAGATAATGATTTAAAAGCTGAAAAATTCGTTTTATATTATTTGCACCAGTATAATCGCACACATTGCGACTATATCAAAAATAATTCTACGCAAGAACACAATAACAAAATAAATGGCGATTTTATTATTTATGATGGAGATAAAATAATAGGAGGAGCAGTAGGATACATCAGGTTTAAATGGTATTTTCTTACGGATTTATATTTAGAAGAAGAATATAGAAAAAATGAGTTGGGAACAAAAATTTTAATGGAAGTTGAAAAATTTGCCAAAGAACAGAAAGCTCTAGGAATAAGAGTAGAATCATGGAATTTTCAAGCTCCTAAATTTTATCAAAAACTAGGCTATCAAGTTTATGCGATTTTTGAAGATTGCCCACCTGGAACAAAAGAATATTTACTATATAAAAAATTTGAAAATTAAAATTTTTGGTTTTATTAAAGTAGATTCTATACAATCTACTTTTTTCATGTTATAATGGCACTAGAAAGTGAGTAGAGGTATGAAAAGAATAGGGATATTTTTGCTAATAACTTTTTTTATAATAGGACTAAGTGGGTGTACAAATACGAATGAAAAAGATTTAGAAGAGGAACTAGATAAAATATTAACCAATTTTAAAGAGGAGATACAAAATACAGAAAAAGTCGTTTTAGCTGTTCACGACGATAATGGTGAAATTTTAGGATTAGATGGTTGGACTTATAAAGAAAAGCAAGTAATAACGAATCAAGAAACAATTACTAAAATAATAAATGTCATAAATAAAGCTACATTACAGCTTATAATAGAAACTAATTATATTGGAAAGTTAATCCAGTTTTATGATGGAAATGATAACTTAATCGCCGAATATGAAGGACACTGTTTATTAAATGAAGATTATTCTATAGGAATTAATGTAAATAATAAAGATTTTAATTCGTTGTTATACTTATTTGAACAATAGAAGAAGCAATAATTGAATTTAATGTTAATTCACTCATGTTAAAAATATAATAATAAAATGAATATAGAATAGGAGTAAAAAAATGAAAAAAACAATTTTTATATTTATGATGGTTTTAATTGAGAGCTATTTAATTTTAAGTTTTTTCATACCCTCATTAATAATTGGGATAATTACCACACCACTAAATTATTTTATTGTTAATCTTACATCAGCTTGGTTATTTAAAATAATTATTTCTGTTTTAATTTCTGCTCTGATAACTATTATAAGTAAAAAAAACATAAAAACTAAAAAAGCAGAAACTATAATGAGACTAATATTAATAGTAGCATTTATTATAATATTTGTTAAGGTTATAAATTCTTGCTTTATGGCGCATCTATTTTGAAAATAAAAAAAAGTAAAGAAATATCAAATAGCAAGTGAAAAGATTGACTAATGCGTAAAAATATGATTAAGTATAAATAGAAAGGGTAGATAAAATGATAGAAGGAAAAATAGCTGTAGTTACAGGTGGAACAAGGGGAATAGGGTTTGAAATAGTAAGAAAATTCTTACATAATGGAGCAAAGGTTGCTTTATTTGGATCTAAAAAAGAAAGTGTAGAAGAAGCAATAGCAAAATTGCAAAAAGAAAATGAAAAATTTGAAGTAATAGGATTTTATCCTAATCTAGCAAATGAAATAGAAGTAAGGGAAACTTTTAAAGAAATAGCAAATAAATTTGGTAAAATTGATATTTTATTAAATAATGCTGGTATGTCTTCTAGTACTAAGATAGAGAATTATACAGTAGAAGAATATGATAAAATTAGTAATGTAAATATGAAAGGAGTATTTATTTGTTCTAAAGAGATTGTTCCCTATTTAAAAAAAACGAAAGGAACCATTATTAGTATTTCATCTATGGTAAGCATATATGGTCAACCAGCAGGATGTGCATATCCAATGACTAAATTTGCTGTAAATGGTCTTACAAAATCTTTATCAAGAGAATTAGCACCAGTAGGAATAAGAGTTAATGCTGTTGCTCCTGGAATAACCAAAACCGATATGGTCGCTAATTTACCAGAAGAAGTGATAGCTCCATTAATAAAAACAATTCCTTTAGGAAGAATAGGGTTACCAGAGGATATTGCGAATGCTTGTTTATTTTTAGCAAGTGATATGGCAAGTTATATAACAGGAGAAATTATGCAAGTAGATGGGGGAGCAAGAAGTTAAGGTTATCGAAAGATAATCTTTTTAAAATTATGAAACAGATAGAAGAAGTATTATATAAATTATCAAAATCTAAATTTCGAAGCAGTTTTCATTTAAAAGAAAAAGAAAAAAATTATGTAAAAGAAAAAGGTTTAGAAGTAATTAAAACTCATGCTTATGACTTGTTAGAAAAAAGACTCGCACCAGCTTATATTGTGAATGATGGAAAACAAACACCTATGAGAGGGCATCCCGTTTTTATAGCAGAACATGCAACAGCAACCTGTTGCCGAAGTTGTCTTTATAAATGGTATCAAATTCCCAAAGGAAGAGACTTAAAAAAAGAGGAGTTAGATTATATTGTGAATATCATTATGTCCTGGATCAAAAAAGAAATGGAAAAGAAAGAAAAATAATAGAATTCATGCTTATAATCTTGTATAATATTATTTGAGGTGGGCAATATGTTAAAAGCAGAAAATATTACTAAAAAATTTACAAAGTTTACAAAGTCTAAAGAAAAAATAGAATTTTATGCCAATAAGAAAATTAATTTAGAGGCCAAAGATGGTGAAATCATAGGTATTTTAGGTCCAAATGGAGCAGGTAAGACAACACTTTTACGTATTATTGCGGGAATATTAGAGCCAACTAGTGGCATCGTTACTTTTGATAATCTAAATTATAAAGAAAACGAAACTGAAATTAAGAAAAATATTGCTTATTTATCAGGTAATACAAAGATTTATAATACGTTAAGTTGCTATGAATTACTTAATATGTGTGCTAACATTTATGATGTTGAAAAAAGTCAAATTGAAAGTCGAATTGAAGAAATATCAAGAATACTAGATATGGATTCTTTCTTATATAATCGAATAGGATCTTTATCAACGGGGCAAACCCAAAGAGTAAATATTGCTAGGTGTTTAATTCATAACCCCAAATATTATATTTTAGATGAAGCAACAAGTGGTTTAGATATTATATCAAGTGAGATTATTTTAAAATTTATTAAAGAAGAAAAAAGAAAAGGCAAAACTATTCTTTATTCTACTCATTATATGGAAGAAGCTGAAAATATATGTGATAAAGTAATTATGATGAATAAAGGGATCATCATTGATGAAGGAACACCAGCCAAAATAAAGAAAGATACAAATACAACAAATTTAAGAGAAGCTTTTTTCAAATTAATAGAGGGGGATAAAAATGAAAAATAATATTTGGAATATTTTAAAAAAAGAAATTAGAGAAATGTTTCGAGATAAAAAATCATTAAGTATGATGCTGGTAATACCCATTTTTATTCCTTTATTAATTATTGGTATGTCAGCATTATTTGAAAATGAGATGAATATGTCAATTACAGATTATAATAAAATTGGCTTTAGTTATGAATTAAGTAAGGAAGAAGAATTAATTGCCGAAAATTTTGAAATTGATATTATAAAAGATACGGAAGAAAATTTAAAAGAAAAATTTGAGAATGGTGAAATTAATTTATATATAACAAAAAAAGATAATAACTATATAATTAATGGTGATGATTCCGATACAACTACTTATGCTGCAAATTTAGTAGAAAATTTTTATAATACTTATAAAGAATACTTACAAACTGAATATTTAGCAACTCACAATGTTAATTCTGAAGAAGTAATGAATATTATTACTGTAGAAAAAAATATTGTTGCTCAAGATAACTTTTTTGCCAAATATGTTATGAATTATGGTTTTCTCTTTATTATAATGGCTATAACGGTATCGGCAACTTATCCCGCAACAGATGCTACGGCTGGCGAAAAAGAAAGAGGAACTTTAGAAACTCTTTTAACGTTCCCGATAAAAAGTAAAGATATTATTATTGGTAAATTTTTGAGTGTTACTTTATCTTCTATAATTACTGGAGTCATAAGTTTAATTCTCGCAGTAATTTCTTTAAAGATAGCTAACAATATATTTAGTATTTATGAAGGCCTAAACTTGATGTTACCATTATCTAGTTTAATTTTTGCTATAGTAGTCATTATAACGTATTCTTTCTTAATCAGTGGTTTATGTATTGCCATTGCTAGTAAATCAAAGACTTTTAAAGAAGCTCAAAGTGCTTTAACTCCGCTTACTTTTATTTCTTTTTTTCCCGGAATGATTGCTTTTATGGTTGGAATTAGTTCTAGTAATTTATATGCTATAATACCATTTTTAAATTACACTTTAATATTTACAGATATTACAAATGGTACGGTTAATTATTTACATATTATTTTAATGCTAATATCAACAATTATTATTATTGCTATAATTTTAAAAGTAATTATTAAACAATATAAAAGTGAGAAAGTGTTGTTTGGCTAATGGAAGAACTAGAAGTATATTTAAATGATGAACTAGTAAAAGTGAAAATCATTTACAAAAATAACAAAAACATATATTTTCGCTTTGATTCAGAAGGAAATCTAATAATTACAGTTCACCCAAGAATTAGTAAGAAAAAGATTATAAAATTAGTAAAAGAAAATGAAAAGTCTTTAATAAGATTGATGAAGCGAAATAAGAAAAAACAAGATCAAGCGGGTGAAATAAGATTGCTAGGTTTAAAATATGAAATATGCTTAGATGAATCCTACCAAGATATTGTAATAGATAATGGGGTTATTTATGTCAAAAATAAATTAACTTTAGAAAAATATAGAATAGAATTAACGAGAAAAGTATTTCAAGAAGAGATTGATAAAATATTGAAAATAATGCCTAATATTCCCTTATTTACTTTAAGAATAAGGAAGATGAAAACAAGATGGGGAGTATGTAATTACATGAAAAAAATAGTTACATTAAATTCAGAATTAATAAAATACGATAGAGATATTATTGATTATGTAATTGTCCATGAATTTAGTCATTTTACCCATCATGATCATAGTTCTTCTTTTTGGAATTTAGTAAATATTTATTATCCAGAATATAAAAAAGCAAGAAAGGAGCTAAGAGAAGAATGAAAATAGAGTCTTTAAATAATAGTAAAGTAAAAGAATGGGCTAAATTAAAAGAAAAAAAATATCGTGATGAAACAGGATACTTTCTTGTGGAAGGCGACCATTTAATGAATAGTGCAATGGTAAAAGGGGTAGTAAAAGAAATTATTTCTACTGATGAAACACTAAAGATACCAGACATTCCTTTTTATCTAGTAACTCCAGCGATTATAAAAAAAATATCAAACCAAATAAATGGAACTAAAGTAATTGGTGTATGTAAAAAATTGCCTGAAAAAGAAATTTGTGGAAATGTCTGTCTTTTAGATAACATTCAAGATCCAGGAAATTTAGGAACAATTATAAGAAGCGCTGTTGCTTTTGATATTAAAACAATTATTTTAAGTAATGATTCGGTCGATTTATATAATGATAAAGTAATAAGAGCGAGTGAAGGAATGTTATTTCATATAAATATTATTCGTATGGATTTAAAAGATGCCATAAAAGAACTTAAAGAAAAAAAATATATGATATATGGAACAGATGTTATAAAAGGAAAAGTGCTAAAAGAAATTACATTCAATGATAAAACAGCTATTATAATTGGAAATGAAGGACAAGGAATGAAAGAAGAATTAAAAATGTTATGTGATAGTATGATTCATATCCCTATTAATTGCGAAAGTCTAAATGCAGGTGTAGCAGCAAGTATTATTTTTTATGAGGTAACAAAATGAAACCAATAAAGATAACAGAAGGAGAAGCAAATAATCTTGTTAAGTCATTTCTTCAACATCATATTGACTGTGGAGAAGAACTAGAAATCGTTGCAAATTTAGATAATCATATTATTTTATCATATCAGTGTTTAGAAAAAATAACGTATCATGGAAAACCTATTACAAGAATTAGTAATTTAAGTTGGAAAGAATATGTAACTATATTAATTCAAGCTTTAAAAGAAAAAGGGTATGACGTTCGATATATTAATCCCATAATTAGAGAAGATATTCGATATGAAGTTTATTTTAGACTATATGAAAATGGGATTTCTAGAAAGCGAGCAAGGAAATGAATTTTATTTATATTGGAAAAATAGTAAATACACATGGTATAAAAGGAGAAGTAAGACTATTAAGTGATTTTGCCGAAAAAAATCTTGTTTTTAAAAAAGGATTTAAAATATATATAGGTGAAGATTTAGAAGAACACATAATTAATACTTATCGCCCTCATAAAGGATTTGATATGATTACTTTAGAAGGAATATTTGATATCAATATGGTATTAAAGTATAAAGGCCAAAAAGTATATATTAATAAAGAGGATTTAAATTTAAAAAAAGATGAATATTTATTAGAAGATTTAATTGGAATGAAAATTATTTGTAATAATGAATACTTAGGCGTTGTAAAAGATATTATAGATAACAAAGCTGGGAAATTATTGCAAATAACATTTGCCAAAAACTATTATATTCCTTATAATAATTATTATATAAAACGAGTAAATTTAGAAACAAAAGAAATTGATACAGAAAATGCTAAGGATTTGATATTATGAAAATTGATATTCTAACTTTATTTCCTAAAATGTTTGAAGGATTTATAAATGAAAGCATAATTAAAAGAGCAATTGAAAAAGGTTTAGTAGAAATAAATCTAATAAATATACGTGACTTTACTCTTTTAAAAAATGGTCAAGTAGATGATACCCCCTATGGCGGAGGTAGTGGCATGGTTCTAATGTGTGAACCAGTAGTAAGAGCAATTGAATCTGTAAGAACAGAACAGTCATTAGTATATTTAATGTCTCCAAGCGGGGAAGTATTTCACGATCAATTAGCAGGAGCAATTTATCAAAAAACAAAACATTTAATTTTAGTATGTGGCCATTATGAAGGATTTGATGAAAGAATTAAAAACTTTGTCGATGGCGAGATTAGTATTGGCGATTATGTTTTAACAGGAGGAGAAATACCAGCAATGGCAATAGCTGATTGTATAACCAGATTTATACCAGGAGTAATTGATGCAGAATCGTTTCAAAATGAATCCTTTAAAGAGAATCTATTAGATTATCCTGTTTATACAAAGCCAAGAGAATTCAGAGGATTAAAAGTGCCAGAAGTTCTTTTAAATGGCGATCATAAAAAGATAGCAGAATATCGCAAAAGCGAACAAATAAGAATAACAAAGGAAAAAAGGCCAGATTTATTAAGTAGGTGAGTTATGAAAAGTTATTGTTTAAAAAAATTAAATTCTAATTATGAATTAGAAAGTTTTGATTATAATATTAAAGGATTTCATTATCGAATAAAATCAAATAGAGATAGTTTTCTTAAAATAAAAGAAGTAATAATTGTAAATCCAGAAATTATATCAAATCTAATTTGCCATAACTTCAATAAAAAATATCAAAAAATAGTAGAATGCTTTTTCTTAAACAGCGATTTAGATGATGATAGTACAAGTTCGAATTTAATGCTAGCTTTAGATGAAGTAGCTCGTTTACGTACTATCATAATTAATAAATATAAAATTTTTTTAAAAAAGAAAAAAGAAGAAGAATTGTTAAAGAAATTAAAAATCTTAGAAAATGAATTACGAGTAAAAATAATAGACTTTAAATTATTGAAAGAACAAGAACTAAATAATAGAAATGAGAAAAATAAATCAAGATAAGAAACATTAAATACATGTTTCTTTTTAAATAAAAAAACCACTAAAGTCTTTTATAAACTAAGTGGTTACTTCGGGGCGATTCGAACGCCCGATCTATCGTTTAGAAATTAAACAGTACATTTTTTGATACAAACCAAATAATTAGAGAAATTACATCTCTAAAAATATAAGGATTTATTAAAAACATTTCAAAAATTAAATTAGTTTAAATTATTTTTAAAAAAGTGGTTACTAAAGTGGTTACTAAATTTAATGTTTTTAAGCAAATGTTCGTTTTTAAAACAAAAGAAAAAGCCCGTAAAGGCTTTATAAACTAAGTGGTGACTCCGGGGCGATTCGAACGCCCGACCGATCGCTTAGAAGGCGATTGCTCTATCCGGCTGAGCTACGGGGTCATAATTACTAGCTGTAAATGATTATAACTTATTTTTTTAATTTTTGCAAGAGTTTTTATAGATTATCTTAAAAAATAGTAAAGGATAATTTCACTATAATATTATTATGATACTCTTTAAACTAATTATACAAAAAGTAAAAATAATAACCAAAACTTGTTATTCAACTTAAAATAATTTACTTAAAAATAAATTTTATGAGTAATATGGTATAATTATACAAGGAGGAATATATGCGAGAAAGTATTAAAATAAGTAGTCAAGAGAATAAATTTAAAATGAGAAGTGCAGCAGTTATTTTAAGAGGCAAACAAATTTTAGTGGTTAGTACAGATGATACTTCTTTTTTCTGCTTACCAGGCGGGTATGTGGAATTGAATGAAACAAGTGAAGAAGCATTAATAAGAGAATTAAAAGAGGAAACGGAAACAAATTTTCAAATAAAGCAATATTTAGGAGTTATAGAAAATTATTTTGTAAATAAAAAATATGAAAAAGTACATGAACTCTCTTTTTACTATTTAGTAGAGCCTTTAGAACCATTACCTACTCAAGATTTTAGTTTAATAGAAAATGATAAGGGAAGAATCATAAAATTAAATTTTAAGTGGGTAGCCTTAACAGAAATAAATAGTGTTGATATTAGACCAGCATTTTTAAAAAATATATTATTAAAAGAAGATTTATATTTTTCTCATCATATTATAAAAGAATTAGGAGACAAAATGTGAGACAACCACATCAAATGTTAGCTTTCCTATATAAGAAAGATAAACAAGGAAAATTAATATATGCTATCTTTTGCCGAACAAGGAAAACCGAAAGATGGTAAGGAATAGCTGGAGGGATAGAAGAAGGTGAAACTTTCTTAGAAGCATGTAAAAGAGAAGCCTCAGAAGAGGCAGGAATAAGCCAAGATTCTTCCATGTTAGAATTACAATCAATTAGTACAATTCATGTTCCTAATATAACTAAGGATTTTATTTGGAGGAACGATATTGGATTAGTTTATGAACATTGTTTTGGGATAGATGCCACTAAAGAAAAATCAAATTATCCCATGAGCATAATAAAGTAGAATGGATATAATTAAAAGAAGAAATATGGGAAGATTTACATCATATTGGAATTTTGTATAGAGCTGAAATTAAAAATAGCGAATTGAAAGAGGAGACTGATGAGCTAGATTCAGAGGGAGCAAACTGGTACCAAATAGAAGATTTAAAGGAAGATAAACTATCTCCTTTTGAGAAATATGCTCTTGAGAAAAGATTATATAGAAAAAAGGAATAAAAAAGTTAAGTTTTAAGGATAATACTATTCATTCAATCTAAGCAATAAATATAATAAATTAATTGGACATGTTTAATGTGTCTAGTTTTTATTTTTAAAATAGTTAGGTACTTGACAATAGCAAAGAAAAAGAGTATATTTGTTAGGTAGCTAACTAAAAAGGAGAAATTATGAAGCCAAATGTGATTGAAGAAATCAAGAATTTAGAGGTTCAGATTGGGAAGAGATTATTTAAAGAAGCAAAACTATTAGATATAAAAAAACCACCAAGTCCTTTACAAGGTAAAGTGTTAAAATATATCTTAGATCATAAAGAAGAAAAAATTTGTCAAAGAGATTTAGAAGAACATTTAAATGTAAGTAAAGCAACAATTTCAGAGGTTTTGGTTGCGATGGAAAAAAGTGAGTTAATAAAAAGAGTAAGCGTACCAGAAGATGCTCGAATAAAAAGAATTGTTTTAACAAATACGAGTCTTACTAGATTTCAAGAACTAGAAAAAAACTTCCAAACAATCAACGAAGAATTGCTTCATAACATATCAGATCATGAGTTAGCTTGTTTTTTTAATATTTTAAGAAAAATGGAAGAAAATATGATAATGAGAGGAGAAAAAAATGTTTAAATTATTAAAAAACTTAACCAAAAAAGACTATGCTTTAATATTAATCAGTACTATTTTAATTGTCTTCCAAGTTTGGTTAGATTTAAAATTACCTGATTATATGGCAAATATTACGAGTTTAATCCAAAGTGAAGAAGGAGCCTTAGGAGGTATCTTAAAAAATGGCGGATATATGCTTTTATGTGCTGGAGGAAGTTTAATATCGGCAGTAATTGTTGGATACATTACTTCTATGATTTCAGCAAAATTCTCATCCAATATTCGTAAAAAGTTATATGATAATGTAGAAAATTTTGGGATGGAAGAGATTAAGAAATTTTCAACAAGTAGTTTAATTACCAGAACAACAAATGACATCACGAATGTTCAAATGTTATTATCTATGGGACTTCAGTTATTAATTAAAGCTCCAATTACCGCAATATGGGCTATTTTTAAGATTTTAAATAAAGGATGGCAATGGAGTTTAATAACAGGCATTGCAGTATTTGTTTTATTATTTATGGTTGTACTAATGATGATTTTAGTAATTCCAAAATTTAAAAAAGTTCAAAAATTAATTGATAAAATTAATAATACAACAAGAGAACAATTAACAGGCATTCGTGTAATACGAGCTTTTAATGCGGAAGGATATCAAGAGAAGAAATTTGATAAAGAAAATAAAGAATTAACGAAAATTCAAATGTTTAACCAACGAATGATGTCTATAATGTCACCGGTTATGTATTTAATCATGAATTTATTAACTTTAGGAATTTATTTTATAGGAGCGAGTTTAATTAATGAAGCTGGTATGTTAGATAAAATAGACATATTTAGTAATATGGTTGTATTTTCAAGTTATGCAATGCAAGTAATTATGGCATTCTTAATGTTATCTATGATTTTCATTATGTATCCAAGAGCAAGTGTATCGGCAACAAGAATTAATGAAGTATTAGATACAGCTTCATCTATTAAAGACGGAAAATTTAATGGCAAAACGAGTACTATAGGTAAAGTAGAATTTCAAAATGTTTCTTTTAAATATCCAGATGGTGAAGAATATGTTCTAAAAAATATTTCCTTTGTGGCAAATAAAGGGGATACGGTTGCTTTTATCGGTTCAACTGGATCAGGTAAGTCAACTTTAGTAAATCTTTTATTAAGGTTTTATGATGTTACAGAGGGAAAAATTTTGATTGATGATAAAGATATTAAAGAATATAAGTTAGAAGATTTATATGATAAATTTGGGTATGTTCCTCAAAAAGCAGTTATGTTTCGAGGCTCTATAACCGAAAATGTTAGTTATGGAACGAAAGAAGAAAAAAAGGCTAACCAAAAGAAAGTAAAAGAAGCAATTAAAGTAGCTCAAGCTCAAGAATTTGTTGAAAGATTAGAAGGAAAATATGATTATCAAATAGCTCGTGGTGGAACCAATCTATCTGGTGGTCAAAAACAAAGAGTTTCAATTGCAAGAGCTATTGCACGTGATCCTGAAATATTTATATTTGATGATTGTTTTAGTGCGTTAGATTATAAAACGGATTATTTATTAAGACATGAATTAAATGAATATACTAAAGAAGCAACCAGTCTAATTGTAGCTCAAAGAATTGGAACGATTAAAAATGCAGATTTAATATTAGTATTAGAGGATGGAGACTGTATTGGAAAAGGAACGCATAAAGAATTATTAAAAAATTGTAAAGTATATCAAGAAATTGCTTATTCTCAAGCATCAAAGGAGGAGTTAGAAAATGAATAAAAAGGGCAACAATGAAAAGCCTAAAGATTTAGCATTAGGTACAAAAAAATTAATTCAATACTTACGAGTATTTATGCCAGCAATTGTTATTGCCTTTATTATCTCCGCTTTAAGTTCAATATTATCCATTATTGGACCTAATAAATTATCGGATCTAACGGATATTATTACCGAAGGATTACTAACTGGAATTGATTTAAAAGCGGTTGCTAGTATTGCCCTATTTCTTTTAATACTATATTTATTTAGTGCTCTATTTAATTTTATTTCTGGCTTTATTATGGCCACTATCGCCAATAAATTTGCTAGAGAATTAAGAGAAAAGATTTCTAAAAAAATTAACCATTTACCACTAAAATATTTTGATGAACATAGTTATGGAGATGTATTATCGCGAGTAACGAACGATATTGATACCATAGGTCAATCCATGAATCAAAGTTTAGCAGCTTTAATCGGAGCAATTACTTTATTTATAGGAACGATCATTATGATGTTTGTGACAAACTGGATAATGGCCCTAACGGCAATTTTAGCATCTTTAATAGGATTTAGTTTTATGTTTGTAATTATGTTAAAATCTCAAAAATATTTTGATAAACGTCAAACTGAATTAGGAAGATTAAACGATCATATTGAAGAAGTATATTCCTCTTTAAATGTGGTAAAAGCCTATAATGGTAAAAAAGAAGCTAGTAAAGAGTTTGATTATTTAAACGATGCTGTATATGATGCCAATTTAAAGAGTCAGTTTCTATCTGGTTTAATGCAACCATTAATGAATTTTATTGGTAATTTTGGCTATGTAGCAGTTTGTATTGTTGGTGCCATATTAGCAATCAATGGACATATTACTTTTGGTGTAATTGTAGCTTTTATGATTTATGTAAGACTATTTACAAGTCCACTTACTCAAATTGCTCAGGGAATTACGAGTATGCAAAGTACCATTGCTGCCAGTGAAAGGGTATTTGAATTCTTAGAAAGTGAAGAAATGCCAAAAGAAACAACAAAATCAGTTTTAGAAAGAGAAAAAGTAAAAGGAAATATTACTTTTGATCATGTAAAATTTGGTTATAATAAAGACAAAATTATTATCAAAGATTTTTCGTTAGATGTAAAATCTGGTGAAAAGGTGGCTATTGTTGGTCCAACGGGAGCTGGAAAAACAACATTAGTAAATCTTTTAATGAAATTTTATGACATAAATGCTGGCGAAATTTTAATTGATGGAGTAAAAACCACCGAATTAAGTAGAGAAAATATTCATGATTTATTTATCATGGTCCTTCAAGATACATGGCTATTTAATGGAACAATTAAAGAAAATATCATTTATAATAAAGAAAATGTAAGCGATGAAGAAGTAATAAATGCTTTAAAAACAGTAGGAGTTTATCACTTTGTAAAATCGTTACCTGGAGGTCTAAATTATGAAATCAATGATTCTGAAAGCATATCAGCAGGCCAAAAACAATTATTAACAATTGCAAGAGGAATGATCAAAGATGCTCCGTTCTTGATTTTAGATGAAGCAACCAGTAGTGTAGATACTCGTACAGAAGAATTAGTTCAACAAGCTATGGATAAGCTAACAGAAGGAAGAACGTCATTTATCATTGCCCATCGTTTGTCAACAATTAAAAATGCCGATAAAATTTTAGTAATGAAAGAAGGAAATGTGGTTGAACAAGGAACACATGAAGAGTTGTTGGCTAAAAATGGAGCATATGCTGAATTATATAATTCTCAATTTCAAAATTAAAAAATTTAGACAATTGAAATAATAAAATAAAAGCATACACGAAAAAGTGTATGCTTTTATTTTTCTTTAAAAGTTTCTATAATTTCATCATCAACCTTAAAAATAACTTCATCTACATTTAATGTATCTTGAATGGAAAGAGAAATAGAATATTTTACTTCTTCTAATATATTCTTTTCGCCAAAATCATCAAATATGGCATTGTTAAAACTAAGAGTAATTTGATTTTCTAATTCTTCATAGTTTTCTAACTCCACACTACTAGCAAGATAACTCATAAGATTCGTCTCATAAATAGGACTAGACTTTAATTCATCAATAATAATTTCAATTTTATTTTGTTCTTGTTCGTTAGAGATTTTAGTTACAGGAACATAATAAATAAAATCATCAAATTCTCCAATATAGTAAACTGTTGTTTTAGTTAAATCTTTAATGCTTGTAATATCATAAACTTTGTTAATTCCGTATCCTCTATCTAAAGTATTAGGAAGTTTGACATTTGATTGAGGAAGCATTTCTAATTTAGAACCTTCGACAAAGATCATGATTTCGTCGACTCCTTTAACTTCTGTTAAAGTGTAAACAATTGCTTCAATCATTTTTTCCTCTAAATCTTTGGAAACATTGAGTAACTCTTTAGAAAAGTTAAGTTTTAATAAACCATTTTCTAAAGAAATATCTATTATTTTGGTATTTTTAGGAATAATTTGGGAAAAATGTTCAGAAATATATTCTTTTTTATCATTTCCAATGGTTAATCCTTCTACCAGTTCTTTAATTAATTGTAAGGAATCTGTATTTTGAGTTGCCATGTTAGTTCGTACAACATATAAGTCAGGATTGAGTAAATAAATAGGAGTTTCATTCGCACTTACATATTCAATATTTTGTACAAGAGGTACATTTTCTTCATTATTAGGAAAGAAATATAAAACTCCCGCGATAACAAGAGCTAAAGTAGAAACCATGATTCTTCTTAAAGCTGATTTTTTAAGCATAATATCACCAATAAATATATACGTAAAAAGAAGAAATTTAAGTACTAAAAAATCTCCCGAAGGAGATTAAATTATATTTTTATTTCGCCTAACTTAACTAATTCAACTAGTGCTCCAGCTCGTCCTTTGACTCCTAGTTTTTGAATGGTATTAGATACATGATTTCTGACAGTTTTTTCACTAATTTTTAATATATCCGCAATTTCTTTTGTTGTTTTATTTAATACTAGCAATTCAAATATTTCTTTTTCGCGATTAGTTAATATACTTCTTTTCATAGGAATAATCACTCATTTCTATTATGTTTCTATTGTATTTTATGACGATTCCTAAAAAAAGGTTAAATAGAATGCCTAATTAACCAAATTTAACGGTAATATATTTATCAGAATCATAAAGTTCTTGAACACTTCTAATAATATTATTAGCAAGTGTAGCATCATGTTTCGTACTAGCAATAGTAATCGTAATTGTAGACTCTTCGATTTTAACAACTGAATCTAATTTATATTGGTCTTTAATAAGCTTAACAATTACTTCTTTTTCGCTTTCTGTTTTATTTAATGTTTGCAGTTCTTCATAGGCATCATTTTTCTCTTGTAAAGTGGCAACATCACTTAATAAAATATTTTGTAATTCTTCCATTCTTTGAAGTAATTCCTCCTCATCTTGCACTTTTAAGGCAACTAAAGTATCATTCTCTTCACTAATTACTACATCTGTCCCTTTAGATATATCGCTATTTACATTAAGAGTAGATAAAGTATCATCAGACATTGTAAGATAATAAATACTAAGAACCATAATTAAAGAAAATAGGGTTAAAAACCATAAATTTTGTTTATTAATCATAAAATTTATCCTTTCTAAACTTACTAGATTATATGAGTATAATTGCAATTTATGAACAAAAAGGTAGTTTTCTATTATGTTAAGTGTTATAATAAAAAAGAGGTAATTATGAAAGAAATATTAGTATATGGCAGTTTAATTTTTTATTTAAGTTCCTTTATTGGATATTTAATTGAAGTATTTTGGTGTTACCTAGGATCTAAGAAATTTGTAAATCGTGGTTTTTTATGTGGACCAGTAATTCCCATTTATGGGCTAGGAGCACTATTAATTTTATTTTGCTTGCTTAGATATTATGAAGATCCAGTTGTAGTATTTGTTTTTGGTGTAATTATTACGAGTGCCTTAGAATATTTTACATCTTTCATTTTAGAAAAAATATTTCATAATAAATGGTGGGATTATAGTGATAAAAAATATAATATTAATGGACGAATTTGCTTACAGAATTCTTTCGCTTTTGGAATATTATCTTTATTAATCATATATGTAGTAACACCAGGATTTTATTTTCTATTTAGTTTATTTAATTTTAAAATTTGGATGATTTTAGCAATAATTTTTACAATTGTATTTGTTTTAGATGTAGTGTATTCGGTGATTATTGCTTACAATTTAAGAAATCGAATTATTATAGTAGAAGAATTAAAAAATGAAAAAATTGCTATGATTCCAATCATCTTTGAAAAAAGATTAAAAGAGAGTATAGCCGGATTTAAAGCATTTCCAAATAGACTTTTAAAAGCATTTCCAAATCTCAACAATAATGTTTTTGAAATGATGAAAAAATATCGTGAAGAAAGTAAAGTAAAATTAAAAGAAATGAAAAAAAAGAAAAAGGATAGCTAGCACAATTAGTTATCCTTTTCAAATACAATTTTTATATTATGTTTTTTACATATTTCTAAAATAGTCTCATAATAAAACCTAGCATTACCAGTTTCAATTTCTTTAATACCATGACGACTTCTTCTATTTAATTCTTTAGCAAGTTCTTCTTGCGTTAGTCCAGTCCATTCTCTTAATATTTTAAAAGTTTCATGTGGCTCATAGTTATTAGCCAATAGTCGCATCATAAGTTATACCTCCTTAATCAAGGTTACTATAAAAAAACTTAAAATTATCATAAAGGCAGTTGACAACTCCCTTTGAGTGTGATAAATTATATTCAATATAAGGTAGCTATTGTCTACCATTATAAATATTTATTTATTGAAGTAAATGAAGGAATGCTTCACATCAAAAAGGAGAGTAACTTATGAAATTTGAAATATTAAAAAGAAGCCATTTTAAAAGAAAAATTGTGATAGGAGTTTTGACAGTAGCGATAATTAGTGCAGTAATATTAAATTTTACAAGAGCAAAGTATCGAACAACACAGAGTATTCCATTAGTAAACGGAATCATTAATTACTTGCCGTACGATTTTAAAATGATTGGAATGTATCAACAAAACGAAAATGGGGAATATGAAAGTGTAGACAGTATGCCCTCAGGTAATTACAAAATAAACGAAGAAAAAAGCTATTGTACAGTAGATAACATAAATAAAGACACTAGTGCTAAGTTATACACTTTAATAAGTGGAGAACATGTTATTGCTAATTTAAAGAAGAATAGCAAATGTTATCTATATTTTGATAAACTAAAAGGTATAGTTTATTACGGAGGATATCAAGATAGTGCTAAAAACTGTAACTTTGTTTATAGTACAGACAATAAACAGACTTGGCAAGCTTTACCATATAGTACAAATAATATTAATCTTCCAGTAGGAGCCATAGTAAAAAATCGTGATTATCAAGGATGTGCTATAAGTTTTTGCAGTACAGATACTTGCGATAGATATGTATCAGGAGATCCAACTAAATTAGGGACTACGCAAAATGAATATCAAATTACTGGAAAAGAAGCAACTTACTATTACTATTTTTATTGTTTTACTGAAGAAATGGAACTTTTAACATATGATAAAAAGAAAAAGAAAAAATTAAAAAAGAAAGTAAAAGATCTAAAAGTTGGTGAGTATTTATATACATATGATGATATAAATAAAAAATATTGTTATAGTCAAATTAAAAAAATAGAAATTACAAAAAGTCACGAAATATACGCAATTAAATTACAAAATAATGAAGTGATTCGTTGCTCAGAAGGACATAGCTTTTATACTAATGAAATCGGTTACATGATGGCAAAAGAACTAAAAAAAGGCTATACTTTATTAGGTTTAGATGGAAAAACTTATGAAATTATAGATGTAAAAAGAGAATATTACAAAGAAGAAATTGAGCTATTTAATATTTATTTGGAAGACAAAAATAATTGCTTCGTGTCAGATTTAAAAATTATGACTTATTTGATGACATTAACCATTAGTATGAATTGGATAGGAAAAGAAGATATTGCTTTTAGCACAGCAATGTAAGCAAATGATAGATATTATAATACCAGTTTATGAAGCAAGAAAATTTTTAAATAGGGCATTAGATTCAATAAAAAAGCAGACAATATCAAATTTAATTTATGTAACAATTGTAGATGATGGAAGTAAAGAAAAATATGACGATATTTTAAAAAAGTATACTTTAGCACTTAATATTCAACTTATAAAATTACCTAAAAACAAAGGCCAAGGATATGCTAAACAATATGGAATAAAAAAGACTGAAAATCCTTATCTCTTTTTCATGGATGCTGACGATATATTAATAAATAACAAAGCTTTAGAACTATTATTAAATGAAATGCTCCAAAATAATTATGATATAGTAGCAGGTAAAGAACTAATAAATAATAAAGTTTTAATACACGAAGGACACATGGTTGCAAAATTATTAAATAGAAAATTTATTTTAAAAAATAAAATAAAAGTCCCAAATTATCCAATAGAAGAAGATGTAGCATTTATTATGAAGGCTTACTGCTTGTCTTCTAAAGAGAAAACGAAAAGTATTAAAGAAGTGATATATAAATATTGCAGAAGAAATAAAAATTCAATAACTAGTAAATATTCTATAGATAAAGGATATGATTATAAATATTTTTTTAAATCAATAAATTATGTTTATTATTCTTTAAAAAATCCAAGAAAAAATCAATATTTTAATAATAGATTAGCCCTAATATTGTTGGGATTAAGTCAAGCCTATATAAAATATTATCAAAAAGCCGAATTAAACACTAAGGAATGCTTTTTAAAAAACTGTAAATGTTTTTTTCAAAAATACATTTACTATTATAAAAATATTGAGATAATAATCCAAATAAAATTTACTAAAGAAGAAAGTAATATAATAAAATATTTTCAAAATATATTAAAAAATTATTAAGACAAGTTTTTCTTTTCTCTTTTCCTATTTTAAGATATAATATTATTGGTGTTAAATATGAAAAAAGAAAACATACGTAATTTTTCAATTATAGCTCATATAGATCACGGGAAAAGTACTTTAGCGGATCGTATTTTAGAGTATACTCATGCGATTGACAAAAGAGAAATGAAAGACCAGATATTAGATAGTATGGACTTAGAACGTGAACGAGGCATAACGATTAAATTAAATGCTGTTGAACTTCATACTAATTATAATGGAGAAGAATACATATTAAATTTAATTGATACCCCAGGTCATGTCGATTTTTCTTATGAAGTTTCTCGTAGTCTTGCTGCCTGTGAAGGAGCGATTTTAGTTGTCGATGCTGCTCAAGGAATAGAAGCCCAAACGATAGCTAATCTATATTTAGCCATGCAAAACGATTTAACAATTATTCCTGTAATTAATAAAATTGATTTACCAAATGCTAATATTCCTAAAGTAACAGAGGAATTAAAAAGAGTATTTGGATTTAATGAAGATGAGATTGTTTTATGTAGTGGTAAAACAGGAGAAGGAATCCCTTCATTAATTGAGGAAATAATAAAAAGGGTACCAGCTCCTAAGATAGAGGAAAATAGTAAGACAAGAGCTTTAATTTTTGATAGTCGCTATGATGCTTATCGTGGTGTAATAGCTTTAGTAAAAATAGTAGATGGAGAACTAAAAGTAAAAGATCACATTAAACTTATGCAAAGCAATTCTGATTTTGAAATTGTTGAATTAGGGGTATCCACTCCTAAAGAAGTAAAAAAAGAGAAATTAACGGTTGGCGAAGTTGGTTATGTTTGTGCCAGTATTAAAGACATTTCTAAAGTTCAAGTAGGGGATACCATCACTCTTTTTTCTGATCCAGCAAATACCCCTATAAAGGGTTATCAACCCATGAAACCTATGGTTTATTCTGGATTATTCCCAGTCGAACCGAATCGTTTTGGCGATTTAAGAGAAGCTTTAAATAAATTAAAATTAAATGATGCTGCTTTAAGTTTTGAAGCGGAAACTTCAGATGCTTTAGGCTTTGGTTTTCGAACCGGATTTTTAGGTTTATTACACATGGATGTAATCATGACTCGTATTGAAAGGGAATTTGGTATTAATATTATTGCCACAAGTCCTAGTGTAATCTATGAAATAAAGTTAAATAACGGAGAAATAATTAAGATTGATTCTCCAAATAAAATGCCTGATCGTGCCTCTATATCTTGGATTAAAGAGCCATTTATTTATACAAATATTATCGTACCTAGCGAATATATTGGGGCGATTATGGAATTGTGTCAAGATAAAAGGGGAATTTATAAAACAATGGAGTATATTGATGAGACAAGAGTAAATATTCATTATAATATACCTCTATCTGAAATTGTTTATGACTTTTTTGACAAATTAAAAAGCTATACCAAAGGATATGCATCTTTTGATTATGAAATATGTGGATATGAAGAATCAAATTTAGTAAAAATGGATATTTTATTAAACGGTAAAGCAGTAGATGCTTTAAGTGTAATTGTTCATAAAGATTTTGCTTATGATCGTGGAAGAAAAATTGTAAAAAAATTAAAAGAATTAATTCCTCGTCAAATGTTTGAATTACCAATTCAAGCAAGTGTTGGTTCAAAAGTCATAGCAAGAGAAACGATAAGTGCAATGCGAAAAAATGTTTTAGCTAAATGTTATGGTGGAGATGTATCAAGAAAAAGAAAATTATTAGAGCATCAAAAAGAAGGCAAGAAAAGGATGAAAATGGTTGGATCGGTAGAAGTACCACAAGAAGCCTTTTTAGCCGTTTTAAGCGGGGAGGATGAATAATGTTAAGTGAAAAAGAAATTACAATAGCTACTAAAGTAATAAGCGGAACTAGTATATATAAAATAGCAGAGCTTTATCAAATAACCATTTTGGATATTCGAAGAGTCACAGCTTGGTATATCGCAAGTTATTTAATTGAAAATAAAATCACTTTAAAATCTTTTTCTGAATCTACCAACTTTAATATTCGTACTTTGAAAAAATATATGTCTGAAATAAGAAATCCAGAAAACGGTTTATATAATGAAACTTTAGCAAGAGGTTTAGAAGATCTTTTTAATGCCAATAAAGCAATTGGTGGACATGCAGGACAAAAGAAACCTCTAATATGTATAGAAAATTTAAAATGTTTCCAAAGAGGGCATGAAAATGGATTGAGTATTAATCAGATTGCAGCAGAATTAGACTTAAATCGTAATACCTTACATTATGATATGAATAAATTAAAAGAAGAAAAAGTTAATAATATTCGTACTGTATCACCATTATATTATGATAAATTAAATTTAATGTTAACAGATTTATTTCAAAATGGTAACATCGCCGAAATATTAGCTAGCATACATTTTCCCAAAATGAATATCAAAAGCTTCAAGCCCAAATTTTTAATATATTTTATGTTAGAATTTCGCATTCCTTTGCAAGTTATGAGTAAAATATTAGAAACAGACGAAAATACTTTAATCGAATATCTGAATCATGAGCATAATTTTTTAAGAGATTCACTCAAATTCTTATTTTATGAAACTGCTGGATTTACTTCTAAAGAAAAAGAGTATGCAGAATTTATAGCTCGTATGAATTTATATTTTTTCTATAAAATAAAGTTGAAAAAGGATAAGAAAAGAGAGGAAATATTTTATTCAAAAATTACAAGTAGTAATTTAACTGAATTAGCAGGAAAAGATAAATATCAAACAGAAGAAATTCACACAATCTGTAAATTATTATTAAAATATGGTTTATCTTTATTTGAAATAGCCGAAATTTTAAATATTAGTTTGAATAAAGTAGTGTATTTACTTTCTAAAATAGAAGATGAAACTTTAAAAAAGAGAATAGAATCATATAAAGAATATCTTGAAGATTGTCACATAAGAGGTAGAAAATGAAAAAAATAAAATCAGTATATATTCATATTCCTTTTTGCAATAGCATCTGCTCTTATTGTGATTTTTGTAAAGTGGTTTATAACAAAGATTGGGTAAGTCCTTACTTAAAAAGACTAGAAGAAGAGATAGAAAATTCATATATGGGCGAAGAGATAAGCACTCTTTATATTGGAGGAGGAACACCAAGCAGTTTAAATACAGAAGAATTAGAGCAATTATTTAAAATATTGTCAAAATTTCATAAATCAAAAAATATCGAATTTACTTTCGAATGTAATTTGAGTGATTTAGAAGAAGAAAAATTTGCATTTTTACATAATCAAGGTGTAAATCGTTTAAGTATTGGAATAGAATCTTTTGATTTAGAAAAATTAAAATTTATGAATAGAGAAAGTAATTTTAAAGAAGCCAAAAGAAAAATAGAAATGCTTCGAAATATTGGCTTTCTTAATATTAATATAGATTTAATGTATGCTATTCCTGATGAAACCCCAAAAGTCTTAAAAAAAGATTTAAAAAGATTTTTAAAATTAAAGCCCGAACATATCAGTACCTATAGCTTAATGATTGAAAAAAATACATTAGTAGGGTTAAATAAGGTAAAGCCAATTGAAGAGGAAAGAGACTTAAAACTTTATGAAATTATTTGTAAAACTTTAAAAAAGAAAGGCTTTCATCATTATGAAGTATCTAATTTTGCTAAAAAAGAATATGAATCCAAGCATAATTTAACTTATTGGAATAATGAAGAATATTATGGCTTTGGTGTTGGAGCAAGCGGATTTGTTGAAGCAATTCGGTATGAAAATACGAAAAGTTTAACGGAATATTTAAAAGGCCATTTTGTGAGTAGTAAATCGTTAATGAGTAAAGTAGATAATATGGAAAATGAATTAATTTTAGGTTTTAGAAAGCTTGAAGGAATTAATTTAGAACATTTCTTTAATAAGTTTGAAGAAAATATACAAAATATATTTCCGATAAAGCCTTTAATTAAAAGTGGAGATCTTATTTATAAAAATGGATATGTCTATATTAATCCTAAAAAATTATATGTTATGAATGAGATTTTAATAAAATTGATTTAAGAAAGAATAATCTTTCTTTTTTTGTTTAAACTAAAATTAGGTGGAGTCTATGTTAAAGAGATTAACGATATTGAATGGAGAACTATCTGTAAAGTTTGACCCTTTAAATACTAGATATACAGTTCATACAGATAGTAGCGTAGAGAAGTTAGAAATAGAATATGAAATAGAAGAAAATGATCAAATATCTATATTTAATAACCAAATAAATGACGATCAAAATGAGATAGTAATTACAGTTTATAATGATGAAGAAAGTATGAGTTATTATTTAGAAGTTTATAGTACACAAACCACTTTAAAAGAGGACAACATCAAATACTTAGAATCATTAGAACTAAATAAAGATGAAACAGTACCAGCATATGTTGCTCCGACTATAGCAGGGGTATGTTTTTTAATCATTCTTTTCTTTTTTATAATTTTGTTTAAAAAAAGGAAAAAATACTAATTATATTAATTTAAAATATCAAACTAACTAAATTCCCTTAACAATTTATATAATTTCATTTATGAATGATAGCTATTTGGCCTTTTGCATTCTTTTCCATCCTCTGTTACAATGATAACAGAAAGGAGGAAAAGAATGCCAGATATTATTTTTTATTTAAAAAAATATTTAAGAGAAATTATTTTTGGAATTCTGATATGCATTTGTATTGGCATTTCTTGTTATGGAATTTTTTATGAAAAAAATAGCACAGAAATAATTCAAAATGATAACTTTGTTGCCAATACTTCTAAAGAAGAAAGAAAGGAGGAAAAAGCTAAAAAAATTCATATAGATATAAAAGGTGCTATCAAAACACCTGGAGTCTATGAAGTAGAAGAAGGTGCTATTGTTAGTGACGTGATTACACTTGCAGGAGGATTTAATGAAGATGCCGATCAAGAAAGTATTAATTTAAGCAAAAAAGTAAGCGACGAAATGGTAATATACATTTATACTACAAAAGAATTGAAATCAAATGAGACTAAAAAAAGTAGTAGTACTACTTCAAAGAGCTGCAATAGTTCAAGCTATAGCATTAAAGATTGTGTAGAAAAAAAAGAGAGTATTATAATTCCAGGAGAAAATAATGCCGAAATCACGAATGAAGATGATTTAACTACACAAATTATTAACATTAATACAGCAAGTAAAACTGAATTAATGTCTTTAAACGGAATTGGTGAAGTAAAAGCCGAAGCAATTATAGATTATCGTAATAAAAATGGTAACTTTAAAAGTATTGAAGAAATCGGAAATGTAAAAGGAATAGGCGATGTCATCTTCGCAAAGATTAAGAATTATATTACAATCTAAAAAGTTTATAATTCTAAGTTTATTATTCATAATTTTGTATGTTGTAATATTTACAAAATTAATTAGTTATGAAAGTAAAATTGATAAAAATACTAAAAGTATAACAGGAACGATTATGTCATATACAATTGATGGAAATAAATTAACTATGTTTATTAAGGCTAAGGAAAAAGTAAAAGTAAATTATTATATAGATACATTAGAAGAAAAAGAATATTTAGAAGAAAATATTTTATTAGGATCAGAAGTTATTTTGAAAGGAGAAATAACTACACCATATAATAATACCATTCCTAATACTTTTAATTATAAAGAATATTTATACAATAATAAAATATATATAATTTTTAACGCTAATAAAATAATATTATCTAATAAAACAGATTTACTAAATCAAATTAAAACAAATTTTATAAGAAAAATAAGCAAAACAGGGGAATCAAGTGCTTATTTACATGCACTAGTTTTGGGTGAAAGTGATTATATTGATAGTGATGTTTATGAAGATTATCAAAAAAATGGAACTACACATTTATTTGCTGTTTCTGGAATGCATATTGGCTTTATAGCATTATTTTTAAATAAATTATTTAAAAAAATTCACATAAAAGAATTAATAGGGAATGTTTTAATTATATTATTTTTAATATTTTATATGTTTTTAGTAGGATTTACACCATCAGTTTTACGAGGAGGACTTTTATTTATATTTTTACTAATCAATAAAAAAAGTAAGTTAAACCTAAAAACAATAAATGTGTTATATTTATTATTTTTGTTATTAATAATAATAAATCCTTTTTATCTTTACAATTTAGGATTTATATATTCTTTTACAACGTCTTTTGGTTTAATTTTGTTTAGTAATAAAATAACCGGAAATTATCTAATTCAATTATTAAAAATAAGTGCAATAGCATTTATTTTTAGTTTTCCTATCACAATATATAATTTTTATGAAATTAATCTTTTGACGATCTTCAATAACGTTATTATTGTACCTTTGGTTACAACAATTCTTTTTCCATTAACCCTTTTAACATTTATCTTGCCTTTTTTATCACCATTATTAAGCTGGGGGATTCATATGTTAGAAGAATTAAGTAGTTTCTTAAATATATTTGCCATAAATTTAACAGTTCCCAAAATAAATATGTTATATATTTTTATCTATTATATAATAATATACTTAATTTATAAGTATCACTTAAAACATGTAGTTTTTTTAATTATCTTAACCCTTATTTATAAAGTCCAACCCTATTTAGACGGTAATTCATATGTTTATTTTTTAGATGTAGGACAAGGGGATAGTGCGGTAATTGTAGGGAATAATTTAAGGTATGCAATAATGATTGATACAGGAGGAACAATTAGTTATGAAAGAGAAGAGTGGGAAAAAAGAAATAAAAACTTTGATAATGCAAATAACATAATTACTTTTTTAAAAAGTATAGGCATTACTAAATTAGACTTATTAGTAGGAACACATGGTGATATGGATCATTTAGGCTATGCCACTAAAATAATCGAAAAAGTAAAAGTCAAGAATATTTGGTTAAATAATAATAAAACAAATGATCTAGAACAAGCCATATTATCTAAAATAAATCAAAATAATTTTTCTAAATTAAAGATAATAAATTTAAATGAAATGGTGAATGAAGATGAGAATGAAAGTTCATTAGTATTATATTTTAAAATTGATCAAGTAAAAATATTAATGATGGGAGATGCTCCTAAGAGCGTTGAAAGAAGAATAATAGAACAGTATGATTTTTCTTTAGATATATTAAAAATAGGTCATCACGGTTCTAAAACTAGTAGTGATAAATCTTTTCTTGCAAAATATAATCCCCAGTATGCTATCATCTCATCAGGTAGAAATAATCGCTATAATCATCCAGCGCCAGAAACTATTGAAACTTTGCAAGAACTTAATATTTCGTATTTTAATACTCAGGATAAAGGAACAATTGTTTATACAATTAAAGATAAAATTAAAAAAGTGAACTTTTTTCCACCTTAAGCTATATATTTTAGAAATTTAATGTTATAATTAAAAAGTGGTAAATATGAAAATAGTGTTAGTGAATGGCGAAAGTATTTTATTAATAAATGAAAAAATTAATAATATTATAAAAGATAATAAAAATGTTACTTCTTTTGATATGAATATAAATAGCATAGAAGATATTTTACTAGAAGCAGGGTATTTCTCTATGTTTGGCGAAGAAAAATTTATTATTGTAAGAAATGCTAATTTTTTTGGTAGTGGCAAAATAAACGAAAAAGAATTAGAACTTTTAATAAATTATTTAGAAAATCCTAATCCTTTAACTAGTCTCATTTTTATTTGTAATGAAAAAATAGATATGAGAAAAAAAATAACTAAATTAATCAAAGAAAAATTTGAAGTCATTTTACTTCCGAATTTAAAATTCTATGAAATAGAAAATAAAATAGAAAAGTATTTTCAAGAACATCAATATAGAATTGATAAAGAAACAGTAAAATACATAGTTGCTAATAGCTTAAATAATTATGATTTAGTAATGGGAGAAGTTCAAAAAATTATTTTGTATTATAACAAACCATGTTATGTAAAAAAAGAAGATGTAGAAAAAATTGTTTCTAGATCAATTAATACTAATAATTTTTTATTTGTTGATGCTTTAGTAGAAGGAAATTTAGAACAAAGTTTAAATTTATTACAAGATTTAAAGATAATGAAAGTAGAACCTACAATTTTGTTAACTTTAGTAGCAAGAGATATTCGAATTATGCTAAATATTAAAAAATTATTAGAGCAAAATAAAAGAGAATATGAAATATTAAATGAATTAAAGTTAATGGATTGGCAATTAGAAAAATATTTAAAAAAAGCTTTCCCTTATAAAATAAAAGAATTAGAAGAATGGTTAGTTAAATTAGAAGAATTAGATTTAAAAATTAAAAGTGGAAAACTAGACAAATACTATGCTTTGGAATTGTTAATATTAGATATTTGTTCATAAAAAAATGGCTATAATTTTAAACCATTTTTTATTTTCTCTTTATTTTTAAAATTCATTTTGGCGATATCATATAATTTATCAAAACCATATTTTTTTACAATATCAATACCAACTGCATCTACATTAGGACCAGCACCTTTAGGAATAACTATATTTAAATTTTGACTTAATTTTTCCATTTCTCCTAAGAAAATATACCTAGAGATTATAGATGCGGCTGCAACAGACAAGCATTTATCTTCTGCTTTTGTTGTAAAAGTAATATTTGTTACTTTTTCTTTAGCATCTTTAATATGCTCATAATATTTAGCAGGATAAACAAATTGATCAACTACTATTTTTTCATATGAGTAATCTTTGTTTTTCATATTTACTAGAACTTTATTATGTAAAATTGCTTTTATCTTATTCATATTTAGATCTTCACTCCAATTTTTATTATAAGAAGTATTAGTTAAAATATAAGTAGAATAGGGTATTTTCTTTATAATAGCCGGAGCGATTTTTTTGATTTTGTCATCTGTAATTTTTTTCGAATCTCGAACTCCCAGATCAATCAAAAAAGAAATATTTTCTTTGGAAACATAAGTAGCTGTAACTACAATAGGTCCAAAAAAGTCGCCAGTACCAACTTCATCAGAACCAATAGTACTCTCATTAAATAAAATTCTTTTTTCAGGGGTATTTTTTTTCTCACTGCCGTCAGGATTAATAATACGGCCATTCTTAATTCTTTCTTCTTCTATCCAATAACTAGCTTCTATATCTGCACCAATACCTTGAAACATAACCTTGCCTGACTCATATAGAGTAATGACACAGTCGAATTCTTTCACTTGAAATACAGAATAAGGAGGCTTAGTAGGAAGAATCCGATCCTTATAAAATTCAAGCATTAAGGGTTTAATATTATCGCTTATTTTAAAAACTATTGTCATCATTTACACCTCATAATTCTATAATATCATATATTGCTTTATTTTTCAAAAAGTTTAGTATATAATGATAATAAGGAGTTGATAAAATGACAATTGTTGATGCAGTTGTAATATTGTTTTTGCTTTTAGGAGCAGTATTAGGATTTAAGAAAGGAGCGATAAGAAGTCTAGTAGGACTAGTAGGTACTATAGCAGTTGTAGTAATTGCATACTATTTAAAAAATCCAGTTGCTGACTTATTATATAATTTTGTGCCATTCTTTGATTTTAGTGGAAGTTGGCAAGGATTAGTAACATTAAATATTTTGCTATATGAAAGTTTAGCTTATGTTCTAGTATTTGTAATCTTGTATAGTATTTTATCATTAATTTTAAAGCTAACAGGCATTCTCGAAAAATTTTTAACAATGACTATTATTTTAGGCATACCTTCTAAAATTATTGGGGCAGTATTAGGATTTTTAGAAGCAGTCGTATTTAGTTTTATCATTCTATTTGTCTTGCTTCAATTTAATGTTAGTCATATTTGGATAAAAGAAAGCACTATTGCTATGAGTATTCTTGATAAAACCCCATTAATTGGTTCAATGGTAAATGAAACATATGATGCTATATTAGAAATTAGTGATTTACAAGAAAAATATGAAGATACAAAAAATAAAGATGCTTATAATGGAGAAATTTTAAGTATTATGTTAAAATATCATGTAATTACACCAGAAACAACGAGAAAATTAATTGAAAGTAATAAGCTTGATTTTAATGGAGCAGAAGAAATATTAAATACATTTGAAGGAGGAAAAAATGATTAAATATTTAGAAAAAGAGAATTTAAATGATATAATAAAAAAAGATACTTGGATAGTTGACTTCTATGCTGATTGGTGTGGCCCTTGTAAAATGCTTGGAACAGTATTAGAAACTATGAATGAAAATATTTTAAAAATCAATGTAGATAATCATCAAGATTTAGCAACTACATATGGAGTGATGAGCATCCCAACTATTTGTTTTTTTAAAGAAGGGAAACTAAAGCAAAAAGTAGTAGGTTTTAGAAGCAAAGAAGAAATAGAAGAAATTTTAAACCAAATAGAAAACTGAAAAATCAGTTTTTTTATTATGTAACTCAACAGAAGTGCCACGACCATAAGTCGTAGAATAAATCTACCCTCGCTATGCCGGGCATGACTAGAAAAAATAATAGCGTTCAGCAAAAAATAATGAATATAGTACATTATCTCATACAAAACGGAATTTGTTCATATCATTTTGTGTTTTCACTTAACAACCTAGATAATGATACTTATTAAATTTTACTTTTTAGAATCCCAGTGATATAATATGCTTAAATATATATTTAATAAATTTTATATAATACACGAATATAAAAATAATTTTATATTCAAATGTTTGTTTTTTAAAAGGAATGATTGAAATATGAAGAAGATAGTTATTATTACATTAGTATTAATTCTTATCATAGTATTAATACTGTTTGGATTTAAGGTATTTAATAACAAAAGCAAAAATGAATTAAATTATACAACTATTAAGGAAAATATAATATCTGCTTATCAAAATTATGTTATTTCAACTGAAAATAATCTAATTGAAGAAGAACGTTATTGCGTATATAAAGATTTGCTAAACAATAAATATGAGAAAGAATTCTGTTTAGATGTTCTGGGTTCATTTTTTAAGCCACTTTGGGTAAAAAACTATTTATATATATATGATTTAACTGGTTCATTTTATGGATACAATTTAGATACAAGTTTAAATTTAGAACCTGTAAAACCAATTCATTGGATAAAAAAAGTTTATGGACATGATAATCATTACTTATATATATATACTGTTGATCCAGGAAATAATGAAGAAAAGCGTTACCAATTAAGTTTTGATTTACAAGAAATAAATGAGTTAGAAAAAGCTCCTGATATTAAAGATTTAAAAGATTTTTTTACATAAAATTAAGTTACTTAAGAACCGCAATAAAATTATTGCGGCTTTTTATTATTAATTGTCAAAAGATTTAATATTGGATTTTTTTATTCTTGTCTTTAAGAATCTTCTACTATCATTTGTAAATTCTAATAATAGATATATGGTATCTTTCTTTAATATATTGATAATTTAATTTCTTTTTTTAATTTTCTTAGATTTTATAGCAATAATTATTTTAAATTTATTTCATTATAAAAGCCCACAAACGTGAGCTTCTTTAACAATTTATGGTGACCAGTACGGGATTCGAACCCGTGAATGCTGCCGTGAAAGGGCAGTGTGTTAAGCCGCTTCACCAACTGGCCAAAAAAATGGTGGGACTGGGGGGACTTGAACCTCCGACCTCACGCTTATCAGGCGTGCGCTCTAACCAGCTGAGCTACAATCCCATCTTTATCAGCAAATAAATTAATGGTGTCCCCTTAGGGATTCGAACCCTAGACCCACTGATTAAGAGTCAGTTGCTCTACCAGCTGAGCTAAGGAGACATCAATCAAATGCTATTTAATTATATCATAAATTTTATAATATGCAATACTAATTTTATATTTTTTTCACTTTTTTATCACAAAAATTTAAAATATACTATTTTTAGCTTTTAATTATCTTCATTTTAGGAAACTTAATTTGCATATATTCATCGGGATAAAGACTATCTATTACTTTAAATACTGCACTATCCGTATTTTCCTTATTAGCACGATCAGAATATCTAATTGAAGCTAGGGCTGTTAGAGAAATATTAATTATCATAAAAATTCCGACACCTACAGTTATTATTTTATAAAAGCATGGGTTTATCTTATTTAATATTTTCTTTAAAAACGGGTAAACAAAATCTACACAAAAAACAGCTATAATTCCCCACGCAAAGCAATAAGGCAAATAAATTCGTCCGCCAATATTTAAATTAAAATTAGAATAATTCCATGTAGATGTACCAAAAACATATTCTTGAAATAAACTTCCAAAATATTCAAAAGCACTTCCTAGTATTACTCCAATGATAAATTTCTGCCAAAATTTTTTTTCACGATAATTATTCATAATCAAAACTATAAATATAAGTCCAAACCCGTATATTGGTTTAAACGGACCATATAAAAGGCCTTGCTTATTAATCCAAACTCCGTTTTTTAGAAAATGCCAAATCGTTTCTAAAACAAAACCAACGAGGCATCCTATGACAAATAGCCAAATTATTTCTGATATTTTAATTTTTTCTTTCTGTAATCTCATTTTTATCACTCTTTCATTATAACAGCAAAACTATTTTATGTAAATTATTTTCATTTGATAAATTATATGTTAAAATATTTTTAGAGGTGATTTTATGCAACGTTATTATTACAATCAATTAGGAAAAGAAGAGAAGAAAAAAATTCTTGAAAAATATAAAAAAGATTATGCTGATAGCGAGTTTCAAAAAAGACTTGTTAGATTAGTTATTTATAGTATTATTGGGTTTCTATTTAGTATTTTTTTAATTATTTACTCTTTAATCCAAAAAGAAGATCTTTTATCTAATTTACTTATCGCTATTCCTTTATTCATCGTTTCGATCATTTTTTTAATCGGTAGATATTATGCTAAATTAAAAATTTTAAATAAAATTGCATTAAAAATCCACTCCTAAATTGAAGTGATATGATAAAAGTAGGCAAAGAGAAAAACACTCTAGTCTACTTTTTTCTATGCTACAATGATTATAGGAGGATAAAATATGAGTAAAAATAATATGAGAACACCAGAAGAAAAAGAAAAAATTTTAAAAGAATTTTATTTAGGGAATTTGGGAAGAAATGAAATTTGTAGAAAATATAATATTTCTACTAGAACTTTAGCTGATTGGAGAATTAAATATGAAGTATCAGGTATAGATGGATTAAAATCCAATACAGGGAAATCAAAAGGAGGAAATAAAGGATTAGGATTAAAGAAAGGAAAAATTAACGAAGAAAAACTAAAATTTAACAACTTAGTATGGAATGGTTGGAAATATTTAACTAGGCCATTTGAGATAATAATATCTGATATGACAGCCTTTAGAGTTAAAGGAATATACTATGAATTAACATTATATTTTGATGCTTGGAATAAAGAAATAGTTGGATATGGTCTAGCTTCAAGGAAGGGCTCTGTTACTTCATATTATGACGGTTTAAATCAAGTATTAGAGCGTATAAAAAAAAGAACAAACCGAGGATTTGATTACGTTGCATACCGATCAAGGCTCAGTTTATTCATCACAGAGCTATAATAAGCTCATAAAAAATTATAACATACAACGCTCAATGAGTCGAGCGGGTACACCAACAGATAATCCTGTTAACGAGTCTTTAAATGGTTGGATTAAAGAAGAATTATTTATTGATTTTCATTTAAAAGAAAGCAACGATATTCCTAAACTTATAGAAGAATACATCTATTATTACAATAACGAAAGGCCATCTTATGCATTAAAATATAAAACCCCAATTCAATATAAAATTGAATCAGGGTTTTAATAGAGTGTTTTTTTACTGTCTACTTTTACTTGACTAGTTCAAAAAGAAGTGGATTTTCTCAAAGGCTTATAAGGCCAACTACTGGCTGCCACTATATGGTGTTTTTTTTAATCTGCCAATTGCCTTTGAATTTATTGCTTACCCATAAATAGGTTCTTATATTCCTTCAAACTTTTTTGAATCTTGCATTCTGTTTTCTATTTCTTACTCTTGTATCTATTTCTTAATTGTAGATTTATTCAGTCCCGCTGTACTTATATAGTATCTCTTTTACCCCAAAATGTCTGTTTCTATATTTATATTTTAAATTTGCATAATTATCAAATATTATCAATAAACTTTTACCCTTTAAATATCTCATAAAAGATTATACATTTATTTTAGGCGGAATTTTTATCAAAATATAAATATGATCTATACAAGTATTTGCTTCTTTTCTACTCCTGTATATTCACATAATTGCCTCAAATATTTTCCTATTTTTCCTCTTAATTTACCATATATTGCCTTTCTTCTATATTTGGGTGCGGACACAGTATGATATGAACAATTTCATTATTGCTTTTTCTAGTCATGCCCATATAACGGGTAGATTTATTCTACGACTTCTAGTTGTGGCAATTCTGCTGAATTACATATTAAAAAAGCTTACTTGTTAAGAATAAAGTAAGCATAATACTCATCAAAAGTAATGTTGTGTTCGTAAATATATGTAGCAGCTTCTACTCCAACATAGCGCCAATGCCAAGCTTCTTCTGCAAAACCAGTAATATCTTCTGTATCTTTTTGATAGCGTTCAATAAATCCATACTTATAAGCATTTTCTGTAAGCCATATATGAGCAGGGGAATCTTTAAAATTAGAAGTAGTAGTATTTTCTTTACTAAAAATATCTAATGATAAACCAGTTTGATGTTCTGAATAACCAGGACGAGCAGCGATCGAATCGGCGTAAGTCGTACCTTGTGAATCTTTATAACTATCATAAACTTCTTGTTGTTCTTTATAAGTACGATAACTAGAATTAATAATTAAGTAAATACCAGCTTGATTTGCTTGATTCCACATATCAACAAAAGCATCATAAGCAACTTTACGAATTTTATGTCCTTCACCATAATAGTATTTATTACTAATTGTAACTAAATCGTTAGGTTCATAAGAAGGATCTAAATGATAATATTTGTTAACTAGCATCAAATAATCTTGTTCAGTATCTGTATCAATATCATGAGTATAATATTCGTAATCATTATTCGTATTAACAAAAGCTACAACTTGTCGAACGGTTTTTCCTTCATTTTTTTGATGATAATTCATGTAACGATCTAAATTATTTTTAATGAAATATTCATCTTTCAAAACTCCCATTAAGAAATCATCTTTTTCTTTTTCAGCAATATCAGTTATTTCATCTGCACTTAATTTTTGCTCTAAAAGCTTTATATCATCTTCTTTATATCCTGCTTCTAACAATTTATATTCATTCGTTTTTTTATATTGAGCATCTTGATAAATGTGAACCCCAATAAAAATAGCTAGAATAAATACTCCTATAGCCCCTAAAGCAATCCAAACATTTTTCTTAAGCTTCAACTTCGTTTTTTTCATATGATCACCTAATAATATTATAACGAAGTTTTTTTTATTTGACAAATTTATTTTTTCATTGTAATATGGAATTGTAAAGTAAATAGTAAAGGATGATTAAATTGAAGAATAATAAATTAGTTTTAAATTATTGTAAAAATTTTGAACGAATTACTAATACAGATTTTTTAGAAGGAGATACTTTATCTTTACAATTAGTAAAAATATATAAGGATTACATTTTTAATATTGATTTAACTCAAGAGGAAGAAATCGAAAATGTTATCGAAATTGATAAAATAATGGGAAGATATATTGATGATTATTTATTTAGAAAGACATTAAAACAAGAATTAGTTAAAGTAAGAGTAAAAAGAAGTTGTGGAGATATTATTAGAACAATTGTGGAAAATATCATAGAGATATTTCATAGAGTAGAATTTGAGCAAACAAGAAAAATATATATATCAAAATGGATTTAATAAACACAAACGTGTTTATTTTTTATAGAGTTTTTGTTATAATGAAAAAGAAACAATAAAAAGTGAGTGATAAAATGAATTTTTTAGCTAAATATAATATTAAATTATCAAATGAAAATTTACTTAAAATAGCTTTAACTCATAGTAGTTATTCTAATGAACATGGAGGAGAAAACTATGAACGATTAGAATTTTTAGGTGATGCTGTTTTACAATTAATAACAAGTGAATATTTCTATAAAAAATACACTTATCAAGAAGGGGAATTATCTAAAATTAGAGCTAGTTTTGTATGTGAAGAAGCTTTAGCACAGTATGCAAAAGATGTAGGGATTGATAAACATATTAAAGTAGGAAATGGTCAAATAAGAAATATCAATGATACGATTATTGCGGACACTTTTGAATCAGTATTAGGAGCAATTTATTTAGATCAAGGTTTTGAAGTAGCAAGAAAGTATGCATTAGAAGTACTAAGCCCATATGTATTAGAACATCATGTTTTTTTAGGAGATTATAAATCTAGACTACAAGAAATGGTTCAAACAGATAAAAAGTCATTAGAATATCGTTTAATAAGTGAAACAGGTCCATCACACGATAAAACCTTTGTTTTTGAAGTAGTAATTGATGGAATTGTATATGGGAAAGGCCAAGGAAAAAGCAAAAAAGAAGCGGAGCAAAATGCGGCATACGACGCTTTAAAAAAGGAAGCAAAGTAAGTAGGGTGAAAACATGCATTTAAAAAATATTCGAGCATATGGTTTTAAATCTTTTGCAGATAAAATAGATTTAGAAATAAAAAAGGGAATAACAGCCATAGTAGGCCCTAATGGTTCTGGTAAAAGTAATATTGTGGATGCTGTCCGATGGGTATTAGGTGAACAATCAGTAAAGTCTCTTAGAGGAACAGATACCATGAGTGATTGCATTTTTTCTGGCTCTAAAACTAGAGCTCCGCATAACCGTGCTTATGTATCATTAGTATTTGATAATTCTGATCGTTATTTAAATAGTGATTTTGGAGAAATAGAAGTAAAAAGGGTTATTTATAATACAGGAGAAAATGAGTATTATTTAAATAATAGTAAAGTAAGATTAAAAGATATTACTGATTTATTTTTAGATACAGGAGCTGGTAATGATTCTTTTAATATTATTTCTCAAGGAAGCGTTGCCGATATTATCAGTAGTAAACCAGAGGCTAGACGCACAATTTTTGAAGATGCTGCTGGTGTTTTAAAGTATAAAAAAAGAAAAGAAATAAGTTTAAAGAAATTAGAAAAAACAAAAGAAAACATTTCTAAAATAAAATTAGTAATTGAAGAATTAGAAAAAAGTGTCAAACCTTTAAAAAAGCAAAGTGAAATAGCAAAAAAATATTTAAATTTAAAAGAAGAATTAAAGAATATTGAAATTGCTTTAATAGCAAATGACATCGGAACAATTAATATTGATTATAAAAAAATTAAAATTGAAGTAGAGAATTTAGAAAAAGAATTAGCTAAAATGACTACTAGCGGAGTAGAAGAAACGTCTAAGTTAGAAAAATTAAAATTAGATAATCTAAAACTAGAAGAAGAAATAACTAGGAAAAATAATGAATTTCTAGATTTAACTGAAAATCTAGCTAGTTTAGAAGCTGAAAAATTAGTTACGATGGAACGTAAAAAGTATAATGCTAGCAAAAATAATTTAGAAGAAGCCATGATCAAACTAAAAGAAGAAGAGTTATCTTTAAAAAAAGAATTAGCAACTGAAAAATCTAAATTAGATGATATTATTTCCGATATTAAAGAAAAATCTATTGAAAAAGATAAAATAGATAATGATTTAATTATGGAAAAAGTGAAAAAAAATAATTTAACTTCTAAAATTAATGATTATTCCAAAGAAATACTAGTATTGGAAAATAAAATTGAAATTTTAAAAGAAAATATAAGCAATAATTCCAAACTACCAAATGCTGTTAGAAGTGTTTTAAATAATATGCGTCTTAGAGGAGTACATAACATAATAGGAAATTTAATTGAAACCGAAAATATGTATGAATTAGCAATTACTACTTCTTTAGGTGGAGCAACTAGTTTCCTAGTAGTAGATGATGAAGCTGCTAGTAAAGAGTGCATTAATTTTTTAAAAGAAAATCATTTAGGAAGAGCTACATTCTTTCCTTTAAACATTATTAAAGCAAGAGAAATTCCCACTAGTGATTTAACTAAAATAAAAGATATACCTGGTTTAATAGATATAGCTAGCAACTTAGTTTCATATGATCCAGAATATGATAATATCATAAAAAATCAATTAGGAAATGTTATAGTTGTAAAAGATATAGACACTTTAAATAAAGTAGGAAAAACATTAGATTATCGCTACAAAATAGTTTCTTTAGAAGGAGAAGTATTATATGTAGGCGGTTCTATAACCGGAGGATCAGCTAAAAATGCTAATAATAGTTTTAACGATAAATTAAAATTAAGTGAGTTAGAAGAGAAATTAGAGTTAACTAAAATAGAACTAAATAATCTAAATAATGAATATAAAGAATTTAATGAAAACTTTAATAATTTAGAGCAAAAAAATAATGATTTATCAAAAAACTTAATAAATTTAAATGAAATTTTAAATGCTAGAACTAACAAAGTTCGTACAATTGAAGATAATTTAGCCAAGAAAGAACTTGAGATAAAAGGAAATGAAGAAATTGGCACCAATAAATTGGATCAAAAATTAGTAAGTATCTTAGAGGAAGCAAGTTTAGTTGCTAGTAAAAAAGATATTATAAATGAAGAACTAAATAAATTAAAGAAACAAAAATCTGATTTAACCTTACAAATAAATGAGATAGAAACTAAAAATCATAAAGCAAATTCTGAATATAATCGTGTTCAAAATGCTTTAAAAGAAAAAGAAGTAATGCTCGGAAAATATGATGTTAAACTAGATAATTTATTATTAAATTTATCAGAGAGTTACTCTATTACATATGAATATGCTTGTAGTAATTATGAATTAGATATGAGTGAAGATGTTGCCAGAAGTAAAGTAGATACTTTAAAAAAAGAAATTAGCAGTTTAGGTGAAGTAAATACAGGAGCAATAAGCGAATATGAAAGAGTAAATGAAAGATATGAATTTTTATTAAAACAAAGTAAAGACTTAGAAGATTCTAGTTCCGAATTAAATAATATTATTACTGAAATGGATAAAATTATGGTTGAAAAATTTAAAACAACTTTTGATGCCATCAGTAAAGAATTTAATCATGTTTTTCGAGCTTTATTTAAAGGTGGAAGGGGAACTCTTAAATTAACAAATCCTGATGATTTACTAAATACAGGGATTGAAATAGAAGCAGAACCTCCCGGAAAGAAACTAAATTCTATTGGACTTTTATCTGGAGGAGAAAAAACACTGACGGCAATTGCAGTTTTATTTGCGATATTGAATGTAAAACCAAGTCCATTTTGCATATTAGATGAGGTAGAGGCAGCGTTAGATGAGGCAAATGTAGATACTTTTGGCAAGTATTTACAAGAAAGAAAAAATCAAAGTCAATTTATATTAATCACTCATAAGAAAAGAACGATGGAATATGCAGATATTTTATATGGTATAACGATGCAAGAGTCAGGAGTAAGTAAAATTGTTAGTGTTAATTTAGAAGAAAATGCATAAAAAAGGAATAGCTATCACTATTCTTTTTTAAATTTCACGATATTTTTGAGCATCTTTAAAAGGATTTTTAGGATCGATTTTATCAATAAATAGAATTCCATTTAAATGATCAATTTCGTGTTGAAAAGCAATTGCAATATCTTCTCTAACGCGAATTTGGAATGTATTCCCATCTAAATCTTGAGCTTCAACTGTGATTCTAGCATATCTAGGCACAATACCTTCGACATCGCGATTAATACTTAAGCAACCTTCACCTTCACCAACATAGATCATCTCTTCACTATGACTAACAATTCTAGGATTAATAATAATATAATTTTTAAAGGTCTCATCTTCTAATTCTTCCACGATAACAAATATTCTTTTAGGAATACCAATTTGAATATAGGCAAGACCCATACCAGCTCTTAAATCATATTTTTGAGCATATTCCTCAATTTGACTCATCGTTAAATAAGTAATCATATCTTCCACATTTTTTTTATCTTCTTTAGATAAAGGAAAAGTCACTTCCTTGCTAACTTCTCTTAAACGTTTATCTACTTCATCTAAAATTTTAATATTTGGTAATTTCATAAAACTATACACCCCTTAAGTGGCTTTATTTTATCATAAATTTTAAAATTTGTAAAATAAAAAAAGGAAGAAGCATCTTCCTAGTTGTTATTACCCCAGCTCCATCCAGCGCCAATGATAATAACAAGTAAAATAAATAAGACAATCCATATAGCGGCTCCTATACCATAGCCACTTGTATATCCAGCATATCCTGTATTACAACAAGGTTGGTATCCACCATAGCCACCGCCATAGTAGCCATTATTTCCATAATAATACATATTTATACCTCCTTTATGTATCTATTATAGTTTACTCATTTAGGCATCATTTTGACATTAAAAATTTATAATTTTTAAAATTTCTTTAAAATAGATAGGGAATATGATAAACTATATATAGGGTGTTATTAGTGAAGAAACTATTTAGTAAAATGGACATATGGCTCTTAATTTTAATGATTATATATAGTATTGTTGGACTAATTATGATTTTTTCCTCATCAAGTGTATCTACTGTTTTAAGATACAATGTTCCTCAATATCACTTTTTTTTAAGACAAGCAATCTTTTTAATTGGGGCATTTATCATTGGATTTTTAATAGTCATACGTTTCCCAACAAGTAAATATAAATATATAGCTCCTTTTGCCATTATAGGGATTATTGTCGCTTTATTAGGATTATTAATTTATGGACAATTAACCAATAATGCTCGAAGTTGGTATGATTTGGGTCCTTTTGCTTTGCAACCAAGTGAATTTGCTAAGTCAGTTATTATTGTTTTTTTAGCAGTCGCTTATAGTAGATTAGAAAAAAGAAAAAATAATAATATATATGCTTTTTTATTTCCAGTAGCAATATGTTTAATCATAGCGGTTTTGATTGCTATGCAGCCAGACTTTGGAACAGCCTTAATTATATGCGGAATCGTCTTTTTTGTATTTATAAGTATTCCTTTTGTTAAGCAAAATATTATAAAAGTATTAAAAATAGGAGGCATTTGTTTAGTTGTAGCCATTTTAGCATTACTCTATAGTAATACTGAAATCCTAAATTCTCGTCAGTTACAACGTTTTGAATTTCGCAACCCATGTGAAAGATACACAGAAAATACAGGATATCAAGTATGTAATGGCTTTATTGCCATTCATAACGGTGGATTATTTGGAGTTGGATTAGGAAATAGTAGTCAAAAATATTTATATTTGCCTGAAAGTCATACGGATTTTATTTTTCCAATTATAGTAGAAGAATTAGGATTATTAGTAGGAGTATTATTAATAGTTGGTTACATGGTAATGTTATGGCGTATTTTAATTATAGCTAGACAAGCTGAGAATTTAAGACTAAGTATTCTTGCTTATGGCGTCTTTTTATATCTCTTATTTCATATTTTAATTAACTTATTAGGTATTCTAGCTTTAATTCCTTTAACTGGTGTTCCGTTACCATTATTAAGTTACGGTGGATCTTTTACTATTAATGTGGTAATTATGCTATTTGTTGTAGAAAGAGTATCAATTGAAAACAAAACAATTAAAGCCAAAAGGGAAATGGCAAGTATTACAAATTAACAATAGTTTTTGCTATTGTTTTTTTATTATTGACAAACAGTCTACTTATTAATATAATGTTAATAACAAAACGATTAGAAGGGAAAATAAAATGGATAGAAAAATAAAAAAGATTCGTTTATTTGTAAATGATAACGAAAAAAGTATTTTGGTAGCTAAAAGAATAGAAAATGAGTTAAAAAACTATGGATTTGAAATAGTAGAAGAGCAAGAGGAACTTTTAATATCAATAGGGGGAGATGGCTCGTTTCTTAGGATGGTAAATGAAAACAAATTTAATGATTCCGTCTATTATGTGGGAATTAATGCTGGAACGTTGGGATTTTTACAAGAAATTGATATAAGCGAGTGTCCTAACTTTATTAAAAGATTAAGTGAAAATGATTTTAAAATTGAAAAAATCAGTATAGCTGATGTAACAGTAACAACAGAAGCTAAAACATTCCACTTTAATTTTTTAAACGAAATTGTTATTCGTGATCTTAACTTTAAAGTTATGGATGCCTATATTTATGTTGATAGAGAATTATTAGAAAACTACACTGGTGATGGAATATTAATAAGTTCTTCAACAGGAAGTACGGCTTATAACATCTGTTATGGAGGAAGTATCATATATAATACTTTAAATACTTTATCAATTACTCCCATAGCCCCTTTAAATAATAAGGTATATCAGAGTCTTACAAATTCCGTTATTATACCAGAGAAAAAAACAATTTCTTATGTTCCAAATACTAAAACTAAAAATCTTTTTATAACATTGGATGGAGAAAATTTTAAAATGGAGAATGTATTAAAAATAGATGTAAAAATAGAAGATAAAAAAATAAAATGTTTACGAATGAATAACTTTAATTTTATCAAAACTATTAATAATAAATTATTAGGGAAATAACTATTCAAAATAAGAAAAATATTTTATAATAAAAAAGAGGTGTTTAACGTGTATCAAAGTGAAGAAGAATTTTTAAAAGCTTATGATTCTAGTATATTTGAAAAATTATCATTAACAACAGATATTCTCCTATTAAGTGTTAGTAGTGAAAAAGAAGAAAATTACCGTAAATCTAGCAAAAAATATATGAGTATTCTTTTGGTAAAAAGGGCAGATTATCCTTTCAAAAATAAATGGTGTCTTCCTGGTGGTTTTCTAGACATCAAAGAAGATTTAGAAGAATGTCCTAAACGCATTTTAGAAAGAGAGACAAATTTACATAATATTTACTTAGAACAATTATATACTTTTGGCAGTATAGATAGAGACCCTCGTATGCGAGTTGTATCAACTTCTTATATGGCACTTGTTGATAAAAATAAGTTGAAAGACAAGTTAAATCCCAATGCTACGTGGTTTAATGTTAGTTATTTTGAAAGTGAAAAAGACGTTTTAGTACTATTAGACAACGGAAATGAAACTATTAAATTTAGAATAGGAAAAACTTTAAAAGAACAAACTACAGATAGATATAAATTTACAATCCTCGAAAATGATTCTTTAGCATTTGATCATCCTTTAGTAATTTGGTCAGGAATCGAAAGGCTTAAGAATAAAGTAAATTATACGGATATTGTATTTAATATGATGCCAGAATATTTTGCTTTAGGTGATTTACAACAAGTATATGAAGTAATTCTAAATAAAAAATTATTAGATCCAGCTTTTAGAAGGATCATTGCTGATAAAGTTGAAAAAACAACATATGTAAAAACAGGTGAGGGACATAGACCTTCAGCATTATATAAGTATAAAAATAACAAGTCATAAAATTGTTCTTTTATTGTTTAGAAAGGCTTACTGTTTTAAATCTATATGGTTTATTATTTTTAATTTAAAGTAGAATTCTAATTACGCAATGTGATATTACTAGAAAAGGAGAAAATTCAAAATGGCATTGAAAAGAGGAATAGTAGAATTAGTTGATTATGATTCTAATTGGGATAATGAATATAGGAAAGAAGAAGAATTGTTAAGACGTGTTTTAAAAAATAGAATTAAAGAAATTCATCATATTGGTAGTACTTCTATTCCAGGTTTGAAAGCTAAACCAATTATAGATATTCTAATTGTCATCGATAGTTTAAATGAAATTTCTGAAATTGAAGAAATATTAAAAAAATATAATTATGAAAATAGAGGCCAACATGGAGTTTCAGATAGATATTTTTTTGCAAAAGGCTCAGAAGAAGCGAGAAGTCATTACCTTCATTTTGTAGAACCAAAAAGTGATACATATTATAATCAAGTATATTTTAAAAAGTATTTGTTAGAACATCCTAAATATCTTAAAGAATATTGTGAATTAAAAGAAAAATTAGCTTTAAAATATGCAAATGAAAGACCCAAATATACAAAAGGAAAAAATGATTTTATCACTAATATTGTAAAGCTTGCAAAGAAAGAATATGATAATGAGATTAGACAATAATATAGACATCTGTTTTATATAAAAAAGTCATAAATAATTTTATGGCTTTTTTCGTGGATAAGGGTTTCTTTCATCAGTTAATTCAAGCAAATAATCAACACTTGTATGATAAAACTGAGCTAATTTAATAAGGCTTTCTTTATCTATACTAATTTCGTTAGTTTCATATCTCGAGTAAGTTTGTTGGCTAACATTTAATATTTGAGCAATATCTTTTTGCTTTAAGTCTCTATCTTCTCGTATATCTCTTAATCTTTCCATACAATCACCAAAAGCATTTTACTATATTCGTCAAAAGCGTATTGACTTATATCCGTAATACGCGTATAATAAAAACATAATACACGGAATAAGTGTATAAATTTTCAATACTAATGACAATGAAGTAATACTTCATAAAGGAGAGATGAACAATGAAATTTGAAATTTTAAAGAGAAGTCATCTAAAAAGAAATATTATAGTAGGAATAGCAACAGTATCAATTATTGGAGCGTGTATTCTTACGTTTACGAGAGCCAAATATCGAACTACTGAGTCTATACCATTAGTAAATGGAACAATTAATTATACGCCTTATGATTTTAAAGTAATTGCAATGTATCAAGAAAACAATAATGGGGAATATAGCGAAATAGAGGAGATGCCATCTAGTGGATATATTATTAATGAAAAAAAAGCTATTGTACCTTAGACAATGTAAATAAGGAAACAAATATAACTTTGAAAACAATAGATGGTTATCATACTTTTTCTGGTTTACAAAAGAATAGTAAATGTTATTTATATTTTGATGAGCAAAAAATATTATTAACAAGTACTATTATGGAAGGTAAAGAAATTAAAACGAGAAATTTACCATTAATGCGATCTAGTAAAGTAGAAGGGGATACAACCGGAACGATATATAAATCAAAAGACAATGATGGCGATACTTATTATTTTGCAGGAGCGCCAACAGATAATTGGGTAAAATTTGCAGGATTTTATTGGCGAATCATAAGGATTAATGGAGATGGAAGTATCCGAATGATCTATAATGGAACAAGCACTAATGTTACTGGAATAGGAACGCAGATTCAAGAGAGTGCATTTAATACTGATTATAACCGGAGTGAGCATGTGGGTTATATGTATACAATCAATCAACAGCACGGAAATACGACAGATAGTTCAATTAAAGATGTATTAGATAGTTGGTATAGTAGTAATTTAGCAAGTTATGCAGACAAGATAAGTACAGAAGCCGGATTCTGTGGAGATCGAGAAATGGCAAGTGGATACTCATGGAGTAGTGAGCCTAGTAGTACAATCTATTATGCGGGATATGGAAGATTAGCACAAAATAGTAGTAGTGTAAATCCAACATTTAAGTGTAGTAATAGTAATGATTTGTATACAACCTCATCAAGTAGTAAAGGAAATAAAGCCTTAGTAAATCCAATCGGACTAATAACAGCAGATGAAGTAGTTATGGCAGGATTACCAATAACCGGCACAGGAATCAGCGCAACAAGTAATTATATATATGCGGAAAATGATTATTGGACTATGACACCATGTTATTACGCTAGTGGAGCAGCTCCATTCTATGTGCATTCAAATGGAGTCCTAAGTACATATAACGCTGTAAGTACCGCATTTGGAGTACGTCCAGTAATTAATCTGTCAGCGGATGTTATTATAAAATCAGGAAATGGAACATCTTCAACACCGTATGAAATTTAATTTTTTTCAAAACATTTTGTAAATGAACAATAAACTTAAATGATTAATACAATTCCTTCTTGATATTTTTAGTGCATAGAATAACCACAATGAAAATATCTATAATTTCTGCTATGACTAGAGAATACATTCCAATATGACATAATGATAATAAGGACATAGAAAGTAATTTAACGATAACCGCTACCATAGTAATAAACATGGTAGTTTTTGCTTTTCCGATTGCTTGCAATACGCTTTGTAGAGGGCCTTCTAAATAAAATAATACAAAGAAAGGAGCCAAAATTTCAATATATTCACTTCCTTTAGTGGTATTATATAAAGTAGATAATAAAGGTTCTCTAAAAAGATAAATAAAAGAAGAAAAAATAATACCTACGATAAAAGACAGGATTAAAGCTTGCTTTAATCTTCTTTTTACCATATTAATATTTTTTTGGTAATAAAACCTTGATATTTCAGGAAGCAAGGAAGAAGATATAGCAGCGATAAAAAAGGAAGGCATAGCAAGTAAAGAAATAGTGTAAGCATTATAAGCGCCGTATTCATTTAAAATAAAATCCATAGAATAACCTGCAAATAAAAGAATATTAGTAAGAAGAATGGGCTCAAAAAAGAAACCAATATTTCCCACTAATCTTCCTGAAACCGTAGGAATAGAGATACTAAGTATTTCTTTAGTGGTTTTCATATCTGGTTTTAAATCTTCTTTTTTTATTTGAAACTTTTTAGGCAGAAAGAAAAGAAAAGTCAAAATAGAAGCGAGTTCTGAGGCAATACTAATAAGTATTAGTCCCATAACTGAATAAACAATACCTTTATTAACAAGAGAAGGAATAACTAAAAAAATTAAAAATACTCGGACAATTTGCTCAATAATATTAGAAATGGTATGAGGAACCATTTTTTGTTTACCATAAAAATATCCTTTAAAAATACTAGATAAAGATACAAAAGGAAAAGTAAGAGCCATCGCCATTAAAAGAATACTACATCTTTCATCATTTAAAAGAGTGGAAGCGATAAAATCTTTTGTAAAATAAATAAGGGCAATTACAAGTGAATTTAAAATCATTGTGATTATAGTTGCACTAGATAATATTTTAATACTTCGCGTCCGATGTTCGCTAATTAACTTAGAAATAACAATTGGTAAAGAAAGAGTAGCAATAGTAAGAAGTAAAGAATAAGTAGGCATAACTAGGGAATATAAGTTAATTGCATCACTGCCAACCATTCTTGTATAAATAATGCGAATACCAAATCCTAGTATTTTAGTAATTAATCCACCAATCATCAAAATAAAGGTTGCTTTCAAAAATTTGTTTTGTTTCATATGTCCCCCTTTTAAAATTTTATGATTTAGTATATAATTAAATATATGAAATTAAATTTTATTTAGTAGGTGATAAAATTGAATAACGAAATTAAATTTAAAAGTCTCGCAGAACTTTATGAAAGACTTTTGCCAGCTTTAAGAAGTAAAGCAAGGGAAATTCATAAAAAAGGAATGGACTATATAGGAGAGGAAGATATTTGGAACTATCTAAAAAATTATAAATGGACTACTTCAAAAGCCCTCGATCTAGGAGACATGGTAAATGATATTTTTAACATTGAAGTTCAGGAATTAGATCATTATGTGAAAGAAGAATTAAAGAAATACAGAAGAAAACCAAATCAAGAGGAGATATAAATGAAAGCGGAAGAAGAGACGATTACATTTGAAAGTGTTTATGAAAATATAAAAGAAAATATTAAAGATACAGAAGAATTATTAAAAATTAAAGAAGCTTATCAATTTGCTTTGGAAAAACATAAAGGAATGAAGAGACTAACAGGTGAAGATTTCATCACCCATCCTTTACATGTTGCTAAAATAGTAAACAGTTTGAATGTCGATGCTACTACTATTATTGGTGCATTATTACACGAAGTGATGAATAATGGCGAAACGGGTTTAGATGAAATAGAAGAAAAATTTGGAGATACTGTTGCAACAATTGTCGATTCTATTACTAAAATTAACAAATTAGAGTTAGTAGATGATTCTGAGTCAAGTGCAATCTATTTAAGAAAAGTATTAGTAGGATTAGCAACGGATGTTCGTGTGTTATTTATAAAACTAGCGGATAGGTTACATAATATGCGAACTAATTATGCAATTAATCCCAAAAAGCAAAAACAAAAAGCATATGAAACAATGGCTGTCTTAATACCTATCGCTCACCGTTTAGGAATTAATTCTATTAAAAGCGAATTAGAAAATTTATGTTTATATTATACGAAACCAGATGTTTATAATGATATTTTAGAAAAATTAAATGAAACTCAAAAAGAATTAAGTGATTCTTTGGAAGAGATGCAAGAAAGCATAACGAATATTTTAACAGAACAGGGTTTAAAATTTAAAATAAAAGGTCGAGTAAAAAGTGTTCACAGTATCTATAACAAATTATCGAATGGCAAAAAATGGAATGAAATATATGATATTTTAGCTTTAAGAGTAATACTAGAAACAGTAAGTGATTGCTATCTAGCTGTAGGACTTGTTCATGCTAAATATAGACCAATTCCTAAACGTTTTAAAGATTATATCGCTATGCCAAAAGCTAACATGTACCAAAGTTTGCATACAACCGTTTTTGGAGTAGATGGCCATTTATTTGAAGTTCAATTTAGAACTTATGAAATGGATGAATTTGCTGAAAAAGGAATGGCATCACACTGGTCGTATAAAGAACACGGTACAAAAAAAGTACAAAATATAATGGAGCAAAAGTTAGAAATGTTTCGTAACTTAATTGAAACGCATGAAGAAGTAGATGATCTTGCTTTTGCCAAAGATGTAACAAGTGATATGCTCGCAGAAATGATTTATGTTTTTACTCCCAAAGGAGATGTAATGGAGCTTCCAAGAGGGGCAACTCCTATAGATTTTGCTTATCGTATTCATTCTGATGTAGGTGATAAAACGGTTGGCGCTATTGTAAATGATACAATTGTTCCTCTAAATCATGAATTAGAAAATAATGATATCGTTAAAATAAAAACCAATACGAATAGTTCGCCAAATAAAGGTTGGCTAAACTTTGTTAAAACGAGTCAAGCAAAAAACAAAATTAAATCTTATTTTAGTAAGCAAGAAAGAACTTTTTTAGTAGAAAAAGGGAAAGATATTTTAGAAAAAGAACTACGTAAAAGGAAGTTATCTTTTAGCGAAACAATGAGTGAAGAAAATACAAAGAAAATATTAAAAGATTTAAAATTAAAAGATTTAGAAGATATTTACTTATCAATTGGTAGTTTAAGATATACTGCTGGTTTTATAATCAGTTTAACAACGGATATTAAAGCAAATGTTGAAGACGCTTTAATTGAAAAAGTAGCAAACCATTCTAAGCAAGAAGGAAATTATAAAAATGATATTATTGTTGCTGGAATAGGAGATATTTTAGTCAATATTGCTAAGTGCTGTAAACCTGTAAAAGGTGATGAAATCATCGGCTTTATCACAAAAGGTCAAGGAATTACTGTTCACAAAAAGAACTGCCCTAATATGACGGATAAAACTGAAAGAATGATTGAAGTAAAATGGAATTATCAAAATGAATCAACATACTTAACTGATTTATTTATTGAAACAGATAATAATAAAAGTTACTTATCAGATATTATTGCCACTTTTACTAAAAGAAATTTACATATAGATTCCTTTAAAACAAAAGAATATGCAAATAGTTATGTTTATGAAGTAACTTTAAAAGTTAAAAACAAAGAGGAAGTTGAAAGAATTGTATTAGATTTAGAGATGCTATCATTTGTTAGCAAGGTAAATAGGAGTAAATAATGAAAATTCTAGTACAAAGAAGCAAACAAAGTAGCGTTTCAGTAAATGGAAAAACCGTAAACCATATTGATAAAGGGCTAGTTTTATTAGTAGGATTTACTATAGGAGATACTTTAAAAGATATCGAGAAAATGGTTCAAAAAGTCATAAATTTAAGAATTTTTGATGATGAAAAAGGAATTATGAATAAATCAATATTAGAAACAGGAGGAGAAATACTTTCTATAAGTCAATTTACTTTGTATGCGAATACCAAAAAGGGAAATAGACCTTCTTATATTGAAGCATTAAATGGAAAAGAAGCAATTATTTTATACGAAAAATTTAATGAAGAATTAAGAAAATATATTACAACCAAACCAGGAATTTTTGGCGCAGATATGCAAGTAAATATTGTTAATGATGGCCCAATAACTATCATGTTAGAAAGTAAGTAATTATGAATTTTGAAGAAATAAAAACAATTTTAGAAACATATGGTGAAAAATTAGAAGAAAAAGATTATTTTGTGAATTTAAGTATACATTTAGCGAATTGCTATTACAAATTTTTTAATAATAAAAAAATAGATGAACTATATAAAGAGGGGATATCACTTAGCAAAACAAAGTTAGATATTTTAGCTTTTTTTCCTAATGAAAAAGATCAAAATTATTTAAGACAAGATGAAATAATAGAATTGATATTAGCTGATAACTCTCATATTGTGTGCGATTCTACCGGCCAAGTTCATGAATTTATTATTCGTTCTCATCCAATGAGAATAAATGATTTAAATGTTTTAGAGGCTTTAAATATTGCAGAACAATATCAAGTGATAAAAGAAAAGAATATTATAAATCAAATTATGGAAAAATTAGAATTACTATCGGCTATATATCATTTTGCACTCATTCTTTTAAATTTGAAGCAAAAAAGTAAAATGGACATTGTAAGAACTGGGATGTTTCATAATGCTTATTTTCATATTATTAACTTAAATAAAAGTCTTCCAAGAATAAAAGGATTATATTTAAATGTAGAAATGGAAAATGCAAGAAAACAATGAATAAAGGGAAAATAGTAGAAGAATTAATAAAATATGGTGAGAAATTAGAAACAAAAGAATACTTTATTATTTTAGCAAATCTATTGGCTTCTAGTTATTATAAATATTTTACAAAAGGAAGAATTATGAAAGTAATCAAAGGTGGAAATTATAATTCAACCATAATGCCTCTAACTAGTATTTCAAGCTTAGATTACAAAAGCGCATGTTATTTAAATTATCAAGAACAATATACCTTTAATATTGATCAATCTTCTTACATTCTTTTTGATCTAAAAGGAATGGCAAGAAAAGTTGTAATTAATCACCAAAAACTATTTTTACCTCTTTTACCTTTAGAAGAAGTTTTAGAAATTTTAAAGAAAAGTAAAACAAAAATATTTCAAGAAGAATTAGAAAGATTTAAAGAGATCACATATTTAAAATCTTTGATATATTCTTATGCTGCAGAGTTGCTAGTAACAAAATATACAGACAAAGAAAGATTGACCAGAGCAGGGATGTTTCAAATTGCCTATCACAATCTAATTACGTTTCAAAATTCTTCACTTCTATCGTTTGTTGAGTCAATTACCAGAAAATAAATTACATCTTTACATTTTTATTTTTTTCTGATACAATTATTCTCACACTAAAAAAGTGAATAGAAATGGAGACATTATGAGACAAGAAAAAAATATGAGCTGTGAAGAGGAGTTATTGTTATTTTATAACAAATATCTAAATGTAGGAATTGGCGAAGGTTTTCTTTTAGAATTAGCAAGAAAATATGCACAAAATTGGCAAATCCAGAAATCAGAATCAGAAGAGAATAATCCTTCGGTTTTATTTAACCAATTGGAATTAGATTTTTTAGCATTTAATAAATTTAAGAGCGTAAGACTTGCTGAAGACTACACAATATTAATTGATTCTCTAGGAAATATTATTAATTTTCTATTTAACGAAAATATTGACTTAGTAGAGAAAACAGAGTTAGAAAGATATATACATAAAAACATCTTTAAATTATTAGAAAGTTTACCATTAGATGAGAGATCAATACAAGTTAAAGAAGAAGTTCAAAATATGATTTTACAAAATATTTTAGCTTCTAAAATTAGAAAATTAGTTTTCGAGATAATAAAAGCAAGTAAAGGATATTTAGCAGCAACTCATTTCAAAAATAAAAATGCAAATTTAATGAATTATGAAGAAATGTTAAAAGACGAATTAGATTTTGAAGAATTATTTGCCAATAAATTAGTTTTTTCAAGGTCTCTTCGTTAAAAGAACTTGACACTATAAATAAAATATAATAAAATAACTTACATAGAATATTTTTCTAAAGAAAGACCAAGTATAATTATGTTTTACTTTCAAGAGAGGGCTAAATATGCTGAAAATGCCTAAGTAAATAAATTAGAAAGACAGCTTTCAGAGATTTAGAAAACGCATAAATGCGATAAAAGTTCAAGAGTACTTAGTAAAATAAGGTGGCACCGCGGAGATATCCGTCCTTATGATACTAAGTTTTTTTGTTTAAGGAGGAGAAAAAAATGATAACAAAACCAAAAGGAACCTATGATATTTATGGTAAGAATGCTAAGTTCTATAACTATATTAATGGTGTATTTTCATCAGTATGTGAATACTACAATTATGAATATATTCGAACACCTATTTTTGAAGAAAGTGAGCTATTTCATAGAGGAGTTGGCGAAACAACAGACATTGTTTCCAAAGAGACTTATGATTTTAAAGATCGTGGAGACAGAAATGTAACACTAAGACCAGAAGGAACAGCCGGAGTAGTTAGAAGCTATATTGAGAATAAGATGTATGGCGAAGTAAATCAGCCAATTAAACTTTATTATAGCGGAACAATGTATCGTTATGAAAGGCCACAAGCAGGAAGATATAGAGAATTATCTCAAATCGGAGTAGAAGTACTAGGAAGTGATTCAGCGATTATAGATGCAGAGGTAATATCTCTTGCTTACCGCACTTTAGAAGAGATGGGGATAGATAATATTACGGTTAAAATTAATACACTCGGAGATAGTAAGTCGCGTGAAAATTACCGTTCTGCTCTTATCAAATATTTAGAGCCACATTTAAATGAATTATGTGAAGATTGTCAAAAAAGATTCAAAACAAATCCTTTAAGAATCTTAGATTGTAAAGTAGATAAAGATAGTGAGATTTTAAAAAATGCACCCTCTATTATGGATTACTTAAATGAAGAGAGTAGAATAAGATTTAAGAAAGTTTTAGAATATTTAGAATATTTAGATATAGACTATGAAATAGATACTAATATTGTAAGAGGACTAGACTATTACAATCATACTGTTTTTGAATTAGTAGCAGATTTAAATGAATTAGGAAATGCTTCTACTTTATGTGGTGGAGGACGTTATAATAATTTAGTATCAAATTTAGGAGGGCCCGAGACTCCTGGAATAGGGTTTGCTTGTGGAGTAGATCGTTTAATGATTGTTTTACAAGAATTAAATAAAGAAAAAGAAATTGAAAATACGATTGATGTTTATGTTATGGCTATAAATGAAGAAGAAAAAATTACAGCTTTAAGATTAGTTCAAGATTTACGTTGGAGTGAGATTAAAACAGAAATGGACACTTTAAATCGTGGATTAAAAGCTCAATTTAAACAAGCAGATCGACTAAATGCTAGGTTATTAGTGATTTTAAATAGCGAAGATTTGCAAAAAGGAATGATTACTGTTAAAGATAATTTAACGAAAGAAGAAACTAAAGTAGATGAAAATGAAATATTAGATTATATTATTAGCAATTTATAGGAGGAAATATGGAGAATATTTATAGAAACCGCTATTGTGGTGAAATTACTAAAGAAGATGTTGGGCAAGAGATTAAAATAGCTGGTTGGGTTAATTCCATAAGAAATTTAGGAAGTCTTGTATTTTTAACAATTCGAGATGAAACAGGAATTGTTCAAGTGATAAGCGAAGATATCTCTAAAATAAAAGATCTCACAAGAGAATCTACAGTTAGTATTACCGGAACAGTAAATTTAAGAGAAAAAGATATCAATCCGAATATGAAAACGGGAGAAATTGAAATTTTATTAAAAGAAATAAATATTTTAGGGAAATGCGCTAATATTCTGCCTTTTGAAATAAATAGAAGTAAAGAAGCAAGTGAAGAAACAAGATTAAGATATCGTTATTTAGATTTAAGAAATCCTTTAGTACATGATAAAATTTTATTTCGTACAAAAGTAATTGATGAAATTCGTTCAATTATGAAACAGATGAATTTTACGGAAATTACTACACCAATTATTACAGCTTCTAGTCCTGAGGGAGCAAGAGACTTTGTTATACCATCTAGAAATTATAAAGGAAAGTTTTATGCTTTACCTCAAGCTCCTCAAATTTATAAACAATTATTAATGGTATCAGGCTTTAATCGTTACTTTCAAATTGCCCCATGTTTTCGTGATGAAGATTGTCGAGCAGATCGAACTTTAGAATTTTATCAATTAGATTTTGAAATGAGTTTTGCAACAGAAGAAGATGTTTATGAAGTGGGAGAAACAGTATTTTATAACTTATTTACAAAATTTAGTGATAAAAAAGTTTCTTCTCATCCATTTAAGAGAATTCCTTACAAGGAAGCAATGCTAAAATATGGAACCGATAAGCCAGATTTAAGAAATTCTTTAATTATTGAAGATATTACTAAAATTTTTGCTAATACAGAATTTAATGGTTTCAAAAATAAAAAAATAAGAGCCATTAAGGTAAAAACAATAGAAAAACCTAACTCTTGGTATAAAAAGTTAGAAGAATTTATAAAAGAAAAAGGAGCAGAGGGACTTGCTTATATAAAAGTTGAAGAAGATTCAAATTTTAAATCGACAATTACAAAATTTTTGAGTGCTAGTGAAATCGCAACTTTAAAGGAAGATTTAAATTTAGAAAGCGGAAATGTTGTCTTTATTATCGCCGGAAATAAGAATATTGATAAACTAAGTGGTATTTTAAGAACAAAATTAGGCGAAGAATTAGCATTAATTAATAACGACATTTTTGAATTCTGCATCATTAATGATTTTCCAATGTACGAATGGAACGAAGAAGATAACAAATGGGATTTTGGGCATAATCCATTTAGCATGCCTAAAGGCGGTTTAGAATCTTTAATGGATACAAATCCCGGTGATATCGTAGCAAATCAATATGATTTTGTTTGTAATGGCTACGAAATGGCAAGTGGAGCAGTAAGAAATCATGACATTGAAATCATGAAAAAAGCATTTGATATTGCTGGATATGATGAAGAGACAATTAAAAATAAATTTTGCTCATTATATACTGCTTTCACGTTTGGAGCACCTCCTCATGCAGGAATGGCGCCAGGAATTGACCGCATGATTATGCTTTTAACAGGAGAAGAAAACTTAAGAGAAGTTCAAGTTTTTCCTCCAAATGTAAGTGGAATGGATTTACTTATGGGTAGTCCAAACGAATTAGAAGAAAGACAATTACAAGAATTACATATTAAAATAAGAGATTAAGGAGAATATAAATGGATTTAAGAGATTTATGGCAAGATATAGAGTCCTATTTAGGAAAAGAAATCAAAATAGAAGGGTGGATTAGAAATCATAGAGATCAAAAGACATTTGGTTTTATTGATTTTTCGGATGGCACAACTTTTGAACACTTACAAGTAGTTTATGATGAGAATTTATCCAATTTTGAAGAAATCCAAAAATTATTAGTTGGAAGTGCAATTGAGGTTGAAGGGAAAATAGTGCCTTCAAAAGGAAGCCAAGCTTATGAAATGCAAGCAACTAAAATTACTCTCTTAGGAGCATGCCCAGAAGATTATCCAATTCAACCAAAAAGACACACTAGAGAATTTTTAAGAGAAGTTGCTTATTTAAGGCCAAGGACTAATCTTTTTCAAGCAGTATTCCGTGTAAGAAGTATAGCCGCTTATGCTATTCATAAATATTTTCAAGAAAGAGGATATGTATATTTCCATGCTCCCTTAATTACTGCTAGTGACTGTGAAGGAGCAGGGGAAATGTTTCAAGTAACAACTCTTCCAATAGAAAAACTAAATGGCAAAGTAGATTATAGTAAAGATTTTTTTGGAAAAATGACTAATTTAACCGTAAGTGGGCAGTTGGAAGCCGAAACTTTTGCTATGGCTTATAAAAAAACTTATACTTTTGGTCCAACTTTCCGTGCCGAGAATTCTAATACCAAAACTCATGCTTCAGAATTTTGGATGATTGAACCAGAAATAGCTTTTTGTGATTTAGAAGGCAACATGGATATCATGGAAGATATGCTAAAATATATTGTTAGATATGTTTTAGATAATGCGAAAGAAGAAATTAGATTTTTTGATCAATTCATAGAAAAAGGCTTAAAAGAGAAGTTAGAAAAATTAGTAAATAGCAAATTTACCCGTATCGATCATAAAGAAGCTATTAAAATATTAAAAAATGCTGATGTAAAATGGGAGTTTACTCCTGAATACGGTGAAGATATTGCTAAAGAGCATGAAAAATATATAACCGAATATTTTAATGGACCAGTATTTATTAAAAATTGGCCTAAAGATATTAAGGCTTTCTATATGAAATTAAATGAAGACGGAAAAACAGTTGCGGCGGTTGACTTAGAGGTTCCAGGAGCAGGGGAATTAATGGGAGGTTCTCAAAGAGAAGAAGATTATGACAAACTAATAAATAGAATGGAAGAACTTAGAATTGATTCAAGTTCTATGGATTGGTATTTAAACTTAAGAAAATATGGCAGTTGTATTCATTCTGGTTTTGGAATGGGATTTGAAAGATTATTAATTTATCTAACAGGTGTAGATAACATAAGAGATGTAATTCCATATCCAAGAACACCAAAAAATTGTGACTTTTAGGAGGAAACGATGAACAAAATTATAGCAATAGTGGGTATGTGTGGCTCTGGTAAATCAGTAGCTTGTGATTTACTAGAAAAAAGAGGTTATAAAAAAGTCTACTTTGGTGGAGTTACTCTTGCTAAATTAAAAGAAGCAAACTTAGAAGATACACCAGAAAATGAAAAATATATGCGTGAAAAATTAAGAAGTGAGCTTGGAATAGGCGCTTATGCTATTATTTTATTACCCCAAATTGAAGAATTAGCTAAATCAAATAATGTTGTACTAGACGGACTTTATTCATGGGACGAATTAAAAATATTAAAAGAAAAATTTAATACTCAATTAAATACTATTGCAATTGTTGTAGATAAATCTACAAGATATACAAGATTAAGTGAAAGAATAATTAGAGCTTTAACTCAAGCAGAAGCAACAAAAAGAGATATATCTGAAATAGAAAATATTGCCAAAGCTGGTCCTATAGCTTATGCTGATTATTACATTGATAACAATTATACAATTGAAGACTTTGAAAAAAGATTAGACGAAATTTTAAAAGAAATAAGTAGAGAGGAATAAAAATGAGTAAATTTACAAAAGAAATGGTTAATGATTATGCGGAAAAATTATTAATAGGCTTAACAGACGAAGAAACAAAGTTAGTATTAGATGAATTTGAAATAATTGATCAAAATATCGATTTAATTAATAAAATCCCTAATATTGTTGAGATAGAACCAATGACTCATGCCCTAGATGACTTTACATGTGAATTAAGGGAAGATGTATATGAAAAAACAATTCCTATTGAAGATGCTCTAAAAAACGCTGGAGCAACTGACGGAAGAGAAATTGAAGTTCCAAAGGTGGTGGAATAACATGATGAGTAAAAGTATTAAAGAATTACATGACTTATTAATAAATAAAAAAATAACAAGCGAAGAATTAATAAGAGAAGCCTTAAGCAAATCTCATGAAGTAAAAGAAAAATATAATGCTTTTGTAACAATATGTGATGACGCTAATCCAACTGCAATAACTGAAAGTTTAGTATCAGGTATTCCTTTTGGGGTAAAAGATAATTATTCAACCAAAGATGTATTATCTACTGGCTCTTCTAATACTTTAAAAAATTATGTTCCTTTTTTTAATGCAACAGTAGTTCAAAAATTATTAGATGCAGGAGCTATCATGGTAAATAAGACAGCTTTAGATGAATTTGGAATGGGAGGAACTGGTACAACTTGTCATACCGGAGCGGTTCTAAATCCTTGGGATAAAATAAGAATGTGTGCAGGTTCATCGGCAGGATCTGCTTGTGCGGTAGCAGCTGGTGTCTATCCCTTTGCTTTAGGAAGTGATACGGGTGATTCTATTCGTAAACCGGCAGCTTATTGTGGAATTGTTGGATATAAACCAACCTATGGTTTACTTTCTCGTTACGGTTTGTTTCCTTTTGCTAGTAGCTTAGACCATTGTGGTGTTTTAACTAGAAATGTCGAAGATGCCGCAATAGTAACGGATATTATGAAAGGAATAGATGAATTTGATATGACCACTTGGGATTCAAGTAACATTCACTTACAAGAATCATTAACAGGTAATATCAAAGGTAAGAAATTATTTTATATTAAAGAAATATGTGATATAAATAATTACGAAAAACCAGCAAACGAACTTAAAGAGCATTTAAATAATTTCTTTAACACTTTAGAATTATTAAAAGAAGAAGGAGCCATAATAGAAGAAGTAAGCATAGATCAAACATTATTAAATGCAATTGCTAGTACATATGTTGTCATTTCATGTGCCGAAGCAACCAGTAATATGTCTAATTTAACGGGAATTATTTTTGGACCAAGAAGTGAAAAGAAAAACGTCTTTGAAATGATAAGAGAACATCGTACAAATGGTTTTTCGCCATTAATTAAAAGAAGATTTGTCATCGGTTCATACGTTTTACAAAAAGAAAATCAAGAGCGATACTTTAAAAATGCTCAACGAGTAAGACGTTTAATTGTTGATAAAATAAAAGAGCTATTTAAGGAATACGATGCTTTAATCTTGCCAGTTTCTAGCGGTCCAGCAAAAAAATTAGAGGAAGATAAAGATGTTATGGATGCATCAACTAATGTTTTAGAAGAACATTTACAAATAGGCAATTTTGGAGGCTTTCCATCTATTACCATTCCAAATGGCTTTATCAATAATTTGCCAGTAGGAATTAATATTACAGGAAATTGTTATGATGATGCGAATGTTTTGAATATTGCGTACACGTTAGAAGGAAAAATGCCTTACAAAAATCAAATAGCAAAGGAGATCCAAGAATGAAAAAGCAAATAGCTACGATTGGTTTAGAAATGCACTGTGAATTAAAAAGTAATTCTAAAGTATTTTCTAAAGCTCAAAACACTTATAGTGAAACTCCAAATTCTAGTATAGCACCGTTAGATATGGCATTTCCTGGGACACTTCCAATAGTAAACAAAAAGTGTGTCGAAGATGCTCTAAAAATAAGTATAGCACTTAATTGTGAACAACCAGAATATATGGTTTTTGATCGCAAAAACTATTACTATCCTGATTTACCAAAAGGTTATCAAATAACCCAAATGGCAAATCCTGTAGGAACAAATGGTAAAATGGAAATAGAAGTTAATGATAAACTAATACCAATTTATATTCATGATGTACATTTAGAAGAAGATTCTGCTAGTTTAGATCATTTTTTTGATACTTCTAATATTGATTATAATCGTTCAGGCGTTCCACTATTAGAATTAGTAACAGAACCCTGCTTTCATAGTGCCGATGAAGCTGTAACATTTCTAGAAAATATAATTCGCATTTATCGCTATTTAGATGTATCAGAAGCAGATACCAAAAAAGGACAAATCCGCTGTGATGTAAACGTTTCTATTGCTGATGAAGATAGTAAAGAATTAGGTACCAAAGTAGAAGTTAAAAACGTTAATTCTCTTAGTGGTGTTCGTGATACCATCAATTATGAAATTAAAAGACAAACAGAATTAAAAGAAGCTGGAAAATATAGTGAGGTTGAACAAGAAACCAGAAGATGGGATGAGGAGACTCAAAGTACAATTCGTATGCGTAGTAAAGCAGATGCTATTGATTATAAATACTTTGTTGAGCCTAATATTCCTAAATATAAAATTAGTCAAGATTGGTTAGAAAAAATAGAATCTAGTATTCCAAGACTTCACTTAGAAAGAAAACTTGAGTATATAAATCACTATGGATTATCTAATTATGATGCTGAAATTCTTGTAAAAGATAAAGAGATAGCAGACTATTTTGAAGAATGTTTAAAATTAAATATTGATCCTAAAAGTGCATCTAATTGGATTACTACCCAAATTCTAGGATATTTAAATAAGAATAATCAAAACGTAAAAGATTTGTATTTAACTCCTAAAAGATTAAAAGATTTAATTGATGAGATAGAAAAAGGGACAATTAGTTCTAAACAAGCAAAAGAGATATTTCTAAGTGTTATAGAAAATAAAAAAGAAATTAAAGATTTTATTAGTAGGGATAATACGCAAATAAATAATAAAGAAGAACTAGAAAAAATCATCGATGAAATTCTATCTCATAATCAAAGTCAAATAGAAGAATATAAAAATGGCAAAACTAATTTATTTGATTATTTTGTAGGTCAAGTCATGAAAAATACAAGAGGAAAAGCTAACCCTGTTTTAACAAAAGAGATATTAAATAGTAAACTAAATAAATAAGGTGAGATTTTACATTTCTCCTTTTTTTGTGTATAATATGATTAGGAAGTGAAGAAAAAATGATTAAAAAGAGAACTATCCTAATCATCTTGCTAATTATTCTTTTTATTGGAGCATCTCTTGCCATTTATTTTTTGACAAAAGAAAATGAGGAATTAAATATAACTGGTACAGTATTAATAAGTGGTGATGGCTATATCATGATCGAAACAGAAAATGAAGACTACATAATAAATAATATTTCCAATATTTATGAAATAGGAGATGAAATAACTGTTACTTACAAAAGAAGCAGTCTAAAAGATTCTACGAATCCTAAAGAAATATCTGCCATAAAAGAAACTTTAATAAAAAAAAATAAACCAGAAGAAGAATTAGAAGAAAATAACACTACAAATACATCAGAAAATATTATAAACGGCAACCAAGGAAAGAACACCAATTTAAATGAAACAAACGGAAACACAAATACCAATAATTCTCCAAATAAAAATCATACAAGCAATAATAATACTAACAAAACGCCAACTAACAACAATTCTAATAATAATGTAACTAGCAAATCTGCCGATGAAGCCGTATTAGAATATGTAAATACCATTCAAAGCGATGCCGATAAAGGAATAACAGATACTTTAAAAAGTGGCTTTATCACGGTTGTTGATTTCCTATTTTATAATGGCAAAATAGCAGGTCACACTTTTAATGAATTAACTACCTCAGCTAAATTAGAAGTATTAAAAGCCGCTTTATGGATTGATGATAAAATAGATAATGTTTTTCCAGGATACAAAGAAACGATAAGTAATGGTGCCAATAAAGTTTATACTAGTATTAAAAATTTAATAGTTAATGCTTATTTAGATATTACAAGTAATATTTGTGAGAATCATGATGATTTATGTACAAGTGCTAAAGAAGGGTTTCAAGATTTAAAAGAAAGTTTTGGCTTAACTTGGGAATTTTTAAAAGATCTAGCTAGTAGTGGATTAGACAAGTTAAAAAATTGGTATGAAATATGGAGTGGAAAATAATAAAATAAATAAAATTGAAAAGAAAAGTTTTGCCAAAAACTCTTTTTTTTTATATTCAGTCATGCTATAATTACAGATAGTAGGGTAGGTCGATTAGAATGATATTTGGCAAAATATTATATATTAGTGATAACATTGCACATGTAGAAAACAAAAGTAAAGATACAATTACTGCTGATTTAATGAACATTCACGTAATCTTTGAAGATAAAGATCAAAGAATACTAGGCGAAGTAATTGAGTTAAATGATGAAGAAATTAAAATTAGATTCTTAGGAGAATATATTGGCTCTAGATATGTAAATGGTGTAATAAGAAAACCTTTATTATCTAGTACTTTAAGAATTATTAATAGTGAAGAATTACTTGAATTAGTGGGAACATTAAGTAATAAAAGCTTTACATTAGGAGAAAGTGCTACATATAAAGGTTTTCAAATATGCCCAGATATAAATGATTTATTTTCAAATCACTTAGCGATATTTGGTAATAGTGGTTCTGGTAAATCATGTGGTGTATCAAGAATTATTCAAAATATTTTTAGTAATCCAAAAACGGTAACTTATAATGCTAATATGTTTTTCTTTGATGCTTATGGCGAATATAAAAATGCTTTTGGTTCATTAAATAAAATTAATCCAAGTTATAACTATAAATTTATTACCACAAACCCAACTGAACCAACGGATTATTTATTAAAGATTCCTGTAAATTTACTTACACTAGATGATATAGCTCTTTTATTACAAGCTAATTCTCATTCTCAATTGCCAATTTTGGAACGTAGTATTAAATATGCCAAAATATTCTCTAGCGATAGTGAAGAAATTACAAAATATAAAAATCATTTAATAGCCAAAGCTTTAATAGCCATTTTATTTAGTAATTCAACAACTAGCTATAAAAAGAATGAAATATTCAAAGTAATAGAAGTATGTCACACCAAAGAATTTAACTTTGATTCAGTTATTCCTGGTTTAGGTTATACAAGAAGCTTTAGTGAATGTTTTGAAATTGATTCAAATGGTAATTTTGGTGAATCAGTATTAATTACCGAATATATTTTAAAACATATTGATGAATCTATTACAGCAATGCCAATACCAGAAAAAGCATATTATACCTTAAAAGACTTAGCAAATGCCCTAGAGTTCACTTTAATAAGTGAAGGCTTTCAAGGTAATCAGGCGATGTATAATGAAGCGATGATTCTTCAAGTAAGATTAAACACGATTATTGGTGGACAAGTAAATAATTATTTTGATGGTTCTAAATATACAAGTGTTGAATCTTTTGTAGAAGAACTAGGAAGAAAAGAAAATAATCGAGCTCAAATAGTAAATATCAACTTAGAAGATATTGATGATGCTTATGCCAAGGTTATAGTTAAAATTGTTTCAAAATTATTATTTGATTATGCAAAAGGTCTTAAAAAAAGAGCGAGTATTCCATTCCATCTTTTCTTAGAAGAAGCCCATCGTTATATTCAACAAGATAGTGATACCTTCTTACTCGGATATAATATTTTTGATCGTATTGCCAAAGAAGGTCGTAAATATGGAGTATTACTTGATATTATCAGTCAAAGACCAGTAGAAATTAGTGATACAGTAATTGCTCAATGTTCCAACTTTCTTATATTTAAAATGACACACCCAAAAGACATTAAATACATTGAGGAAATGCTTCCTAATATTAGTGCCGATGTAATTGAAAAAATGAAAGTATTACAACCTGGTAATTGTGTAGCATTCGGTGGAGCATTCAAAATACCAATGATTTGTAAGCTAAAAATGCCAGATCCAATGCCATATTCAACCAATTGTAATGTTTCAGGTTGTTGGCAAGAACAAGACTCTCCTATATATCAAACAAAAGAAGAAAGAGTAGCGAATAACTATGTAACAGAAGGAACAAGTACAAGCACGTTACAAGAAGATATAAAAATAGAAGACCAAACAATAAATCCTACATCACTAATCAATCAAAATAGTAATGAAAATTTTGATCCCATGAGCGGTATGAGTGATATATCAAAATTTGGATAAAAAAAGAAGATTAGAAACCGATAAAGTCTAATCTTTTCTATTGCCCTTTGATAATTAGATAAATGATGTTTCTCACATTAATAACTATTACAAAATTATTTTTTCTTTCAGCCACTAGCCAGTAATTGCCCTCATAGAGGAGCGACCTCTATTCTTCAATTACCTACAACCACTAAAGAAGACTTGCACCTCCAAATTTCATGCACTTAGGAATATATTAAAGCATATATTTTACGGAATCGAACCGCGACAACCATCTATTTTCTTGCAGATTTGCACTACTTTAACCAGTTTCTAATCTTATAACATATCACTATGTGTCAACTGCAAATAGCTTATTGGCATTCTTTAAAATTCTTTAGATGCCACTCTAATAAATTTTAAAGTTAATCTTCTTCTTTTCTACGAAGAAAGTTTATGATGACTACGATTAGGACTATGCCTTATAACCCTATAATAGTATTACTAATATCTTTTTTATTACTTTGTAATTCCTAGTTTAGTATTACTACTAAACCAACTCAATCCTTTGAAAGTTCGCACTATTAAATAATAAGCATAAGATATCCCCATACAAGATTGTCTTCTTGTCTATCATATGGTTCATTTATCTAATTATCAAAGAACAATAAGTAGAATGATTATAACACTATAAATTTCTATTAGTCAAGAAAAATATGTAAAGTAAATAATTTTTATGTATATTTTAATAAAAGTGTGATATAATAAAAATACCTAGAGGATATAGTTTATCTGTAGCATAAAACCGACTATGTGATAGCCTTGGGAGAATAATTACATGTGGAGTTGAAGGCTGGTCTTGATTAGCCAGAATCCAGAAGCATGTATGTTTCTTACCACCTCGCGAGAGCGGGTTTTTTATCACCAGATAGACTTTCCATCTGGGTTTTTATTTGTTATAATAACTTTGGTGATCAATATGTATGAACGATTAATTTCTTTAATTGGTAAAGAAAACTTAAAAAAAATCCAAAACACAAATATATTAATAGTTGGAATCGGTGGAGTAGGGGGATTTGCTTTAGAAAGCTTAGTAAGAAGTGGATTTCAAAATATTACAATAATCGATGGTGACACGATTGATAAATCCAATTTAAATAGGCAAATTATTACCAATAATAAAAATTTAGGCAAATTAAAAGGAGAAGAAGCAACAAAAAGATATATAGATATTAATAATAATTTAAATCTAACAGTTCATAATATTTATTTAACGAAAGAAAATTTTAATACTTACATAAATACAAATTATGACTATATTATTGATGCCTGTGATGACATACCAATAAAAATAGAATTAATGAAATATGCCCAAAACAAGCAGATAAAAGTAATTAGTGCTTTAGGAACAGGGAAAAAGCTTAATCCAGAATATTTAAAAATAACTACCTTAGATAAAACCGAAAATGATCCTTTTGCCAAAAAGTTAAGAAACATTGCTAGAAAAGAAAACTTAAGTTTAAAAGTTCCAGTCGTATTTAGTAGTGAAAATGCTATTAATACCCAAAATATAATAGGATCATGTATTTTTGTTCCCTCTGTTGCAGGTATTTATTTAGCTAACTATATATTTTTAGATATTATAAAAGCTCAAGATAATTCTTGAGGTTCATCTATTTTGCCTAAAAGATAATCAGCAGAAATATGATACTTCTACACAAAGCATATAAAAAGACGTTCCCATAATAGTGCACTTGCTTTCGTGTTCATTGTAAATTCCGAGTGGCAACCTCAACCATTGGCTCGCGCATAACACACACGGTGTACATCCAGTAATAAATCTGTCGACTGATGTAAAAGTAACAGGAAATGGCACTAACGATAATCCCTTACACATAGACAAGTATAATACATTAATAGAGTGAAGTATAGAACACAACTTCACTCATTTTTTTTCTATTTAAAAACATAACAATAAAGTTATGCTTTTGTAATAAGAAAATCAACTAATATTTCCGGATCTTTATGATTAATAGCAATATCATAAATAATATTAATAATTGGCATTTTAATTTTTCTGTTTTTAGTTAAGCCTTTAATAGCTAAAAGCGTGCAATAACCTTCAGTAGTGTTGTTATTTAAATATTCTTCAATTTCTTTTTCAGTTTTTCTTTCACCCAAGAATTTTCCATAACGATAATTTCTACTTTTAGAAGAACTTGCTGTAAGCATTAAATCTCCAATACCCGCAAAAGACATAATAGTCTTAGGGTTACATTCCATAGCTGCTAATAATTCTTTAATATCGTGAGTAGATTCTGTAATCAAAAATGCTCTAGTAGATTCACTATAACCTAAACCGTCTAAAATACCCGAAGCAATAGCAATTACATTTTTAATACTACCACAAAGTTGAGTACCATATAAATCTCTATTTTCCCTTAATTTTAGCCTTTCATTACAAAAAGCTAAACTAGTAATTTGAAAAGCCTTATTAGTTGTAACAGCCGCTGATAGTGCAACAGGTTCTCGATTAATTAAATCAATTGCAAAAGTAGGCCCAGAAATGATAGCAATATGTTTTGCTCTAAGTTCTGTTCTAACAATATCTGATAGAAAAGAAAAAGTATCATTTTCAATTCCTTTACTAGCAATACAAACAGGAGTTAAAATATTAAAATATTTTTTTATTTGTTTGCACATTTGTCTAGTATATTTAGCAGATGTTACTAAAACAACAAAATCAGTACTTTCTAAAGCTTTTTTTAAATCCGAAGTAACTTCTATAGCTTCTGGTATAAATACATCTGTAATAGGTTTTAAATCATGTTTTTCTAAGAAGTGCTTCTCAAGTTCTTGGTTTTCTGTCCACATCTTTACATGATGTCCATTACTAACCATATCTAAGCTTAAAGCTATTCCATAAATTCCTGTTCCAATAACACTTATATTCATCAAATATCCCTCATTTCATCATATACTCTATTTAAATTTACTTCATATTTATTATCCTTTTTTATATAATACTTTTTATTTTTTAATTTATCAGGCATATATTCTTGAACTACATAATCATTTTTAAAATTATGAGGATAAATATAATTAGGAGAACCTTCAATAATATGCTTAGGAATTTCTCCCGAAATACCTTTATTAATATCATTTATTGCTGCATCAATTGCCAAATACGTACTATTGCTTTTAGGAGATAAAGCAAGTTCTGCTACGACTTGTCCTAATGGAATTCTTGCCTCAGGAAGCCCTACCAATTCTGCAGCATGAATAGCAGCCATTACTTTGGGTCCCATAGCTGGATTAGCAAGTCCAATATCTTCATAAGCAATTACACTCATCCTTCTATAAATGCTATCTAAATCTCCAGCAACAATAAGTCTTGCTAAATAATGTAGTGCAGCATCTACATCACTTCCCCGAATTGACTTTTGAAAAGCACTTAACACTTGATAATGACCGTCTTCATCTTTATCATGGAAGAACACAGGTTTATTATTAATTTTTTTTATTTCTTCAATAGTTATATTATGATCTTTTGTTGCATAATATGTAACTTCTAAAGTATTTAAAGCAGAGCGAAAATCTCCAGAAGAAAGCATAGCAATATATTTTAAAGCATCTTGATCAATTTTAATATCTGGTAGACTATCTATAGCTCTATCTAATCCTTCTATAATATCTTCTGTATTCAGTTCTTTTAACTCAAAAATTTGACATCTACTTCTAATCGCCGGATTGATCTTATGATAAGGATTAGAAGTAGTAAGCCCAATTAAAATAATCAAACCAGATTCAATATGTGGAAGTAAAATATCTTGTTTATCTTTATTCATACGATGAATTTCATCTATAACTAAAATCATTTCTCCATACATTTTAGCTTCTTCAATTGCAATATCAAAATCTGCTTTATTATTAGTAGTAGCATTTAAAAATTTTGAACGAATATGTAACTCACTGATTAAAGCATTCGCAATACTAGTCTTGCCAATTCCAGGTTTTCCATATAAAATCATTGAAAATATTTTACCATTGGAAACTAAATTTGTTAAAACTTTACCGTCACCAACTAAATGTTTTTGACCTATAATTTCTCTCAAAGTTTTAGGTCGAATTTTATTTGCAAGTAATTCCATAATATATCCTTTCTTTCATCATTATATCATATTTTAAAAAAGAAAACATTATATATATTCAGTATATAATACATTTGTATGTATGTCAATTGCTTTTAATTTATGCTATAATAAAAAAGGTGAGTATATGAAAAAAGATGAATTAATAGCAATATTTAATCATAATCCCGAATTAGAAAAATACATGAATGAATATTTAAATTCTGAATATAATACAAGCAAAAATACTAGAGAATCTTATGCTACAGACCTTTATCTTTTAGCTAAATATTATCCAAAGAAAAACCTTAAAAATTTAACCAAAGAAAATATTCAAGAATATTTAAGAAATCAAAATAAATCCAGCAAGACCAAAGCTAGATATTTAACAACCATCAATAATTTCTACAAATATTTAGTTGAAGCAAAAGTCATTACAATAAATCCTTGTGAAGGAATAAAGATGCCTAAAATAGAAAAAAAATTACCCGAATATCTAACAATAGAAGAAATAGATAATTTATTAGATATTAGAACTAGTTCAGCTTATGATCAGCGAAATAAAGCAATGTTAGAAGTCTTATATGCTACTGGTATGCGAATAAGCGAGTTATGTAATTTAACAACCAGTAATCTATTTTTAGAAGACAAATTAATTAAAGTAATGGGAAAGGGGAGTAAAGAAAGATTAGTTCCAATTAATGATACAGCAATTGAATTTTTAAATAACTACTTAAAATTTGGCAGAAATGAACTATTAGGGACATCTACTTGTGAATATATATTTATTAGTTCTAGACATACCAAAATAACAAGACAAGCATTTTTTAAATATATCAAAAAATTATGTCAAGAAAAAGGAATCAAAAAACAAATAAGTCCCCACATTCTTAGACATTCCTTTGCAACCCATTTATTAAATAATGGAGCAGATTTAAGAATAGTCCAAGAATTATTAGGACATAGCGATATTTCCACCACCCAAATCTATACTCATCTATCAACAGAAAAGTTAGAAAAAGAATATAATAAACATCCTTTTATGCAAGAAAAAAGCCACCATTAAGTCGTGGCTTTTCTATATTTAACGAGATTCTCTATTAGCTTTAGAACTTCTTTCGCTTTTTTCATTTCTAGAACTTCTAGATTCAGTTCTAGAATTTCTACAATTCTTATTATTTCTAGAATTCTTGTTTTCTCTATTATTTTTCATTCTCTTTACCTCCCACTATTATTATGGGTTAAAACTTTGGAAACATTCATATAATTTAATGGTGATTATATGGAAATTATTGGTGCTTTACTAATATCTACCATCGCAGGTTTATCTACAATGCTAGGGTCACTTGTTATCTTTTTCAAATTCCAAGAAAAAAATATTAACAAATTTATAACAGCATCATTAGCATTTTCTCTAGCTATCATGATTGGAATTAGTATTACTGATTTAATTCCAGAATCTACCTTTATTCTTTTAAAAAATTATGGAATAGGAAAGGGTATTATTTTTTCACTCCTAGCCTTTTTCTTAGGGATAATTCTAATAAAATATTTAAATAAATTAATAAATAGTACTAAACAATCAAATGACTTATATAAACTAGGAATACTAAATATGCTAGCCTTAGTATTACATAACTTTCCCGAAGGAATAGCGACATTCATGACATCATACAAAGATATGGAAGTAGGCTTTAAATTAGCAATTGCCATTGCTTTTCATAATATACCAGAAGGAATATCAATTGCTGTACCTATTTATTATGCAACAAAATCAAAAAAGAATGCGATCTTTAAAACATTCTTATCAGGAATCGCGGAACCAATTGGTGCCTTAATAGCATATATTTTTTTAAGTAAATATATTACTGACAGTCTAATTAGCATTATTCTTCTTTTAGTAGCGGGTATTATGATTACTTTAGCTATTGAAGTAATATTTCCTAAAGCAAAACAATATAATCTAAAAAAACACTTATATTTTGGATTAATAATAGGAAGTATTCTAATATTATTTAATTATTTAGCTTTTTGATTTTGTAATCAAATCATAAACAACTGGAATAAGTATAACTGTGGCAAAAAATTCATAAATAATTATGGTTTTATCATAAAAAAAATCACTGTAGATTACTATAAATATATAGCAAAAACTTATTGAAAATATAATAGATATATAAATCATCTTTTTAATACTATATATTTGTTTATTTTGAATATATTTAGATAATCTCATTAAAAATATTTTTAATATTCTGATTAATTTAATTTTTAAAATATAAAACAAGTTAATCAAAGTTATAAAAGGAACCTTGAAAAAATAGCCAATTTTACCCAATAAAGTTAATTTTATCTTTCCTGTTTTAAGGGAATATTCTACCTTTTCTATATTAAAACATTCTATCTCTGAGTTAAAAATCATTAATATATTTGAAATAAACAAATTAAGATTAATAATTAATGAAAAGATTCCTAAAAGGGGAATAATACAAATAAATAATATCAAAAGCATTTGTATTAACCATTGTTCTTGTATATTTAAAAAGTTTAAAAATATCTGAAAGATTTCGGGATCAATAACAAAAAAAATATAACAAAGAACTCAAAAATAATATCTCAGGAGCATATCTATTTAAAAGGGAAGGGGAGTTCTCTTTATCTTTAAAAATTTTAATTAATATATATGTAAATATAAAACAGAAAATAATCCCCAAAATTTACTTTGATAGATGACTAGAAAAAATATTAAAAAAGCAATAAAAAGCACAAATACAATTCCATAAAACAACTTAAATATAAAGAGTTTAGTACGATCTTCCAAAGATAAAGGCCCATAGTTACAACTGTTAGAATTAATCAAAGCCCAATTCTTAATAAAGTCTTTCATGATAAAGATAAAATTAATAATTATAATTACACTCAATAGTAAATTGAAAATAGCTAATAATAATTTCATAAAACCAATCCTCAGCTTTTTGACATATATACATATATATTAACATTAAATCTCAAAATTTTCAAATATTTAAAAATATTTCAGAAAACAAAGTTAACATAATATATATTTAGCGAACTAAAAAGTTTTAAAAAAATATTAACTTAAAAACTAGTATAATAACTATATTTTCTGATCAACTCAATCATTTTTCATAAAAAATTAACCACCAAATTTAGTTTATGGAATTTAGACGCACAAATCAATAATATTCAAAAATTTAACTAATAAATCACATTGCATAAATGCACAATAATAACCTTATTTAATTTTAAAATAAGGTTAAAACGCATACGTGTAATATATATCATATTTATAATATATAATAAGGTTATAAGTTAGAACATAAAAATTAGCGTTCATCAATTATTTTAAGATAAAAAAAGAACCTTAAATTAATAAAGTTCTATTTTAAATTACTGGAATACCAATAATAATTATCATCATTATTTTTCTTAAAAGTGTGTTTATAAAGAGTACCATATTTTTGTACGAATTCTTCATTTATTTCCACACTATCATTTTCTAAAGCTTCAGAACATGCTGAAATTTCATCTTCAGAATCATTTGAACCATAACACTTGTTATCAGATATTCTCAAATAATAATCTGTAATAACAATATCTTCATTCAACTTTTCAGACGCTTTATTCATTAAACGATAAATCGTAGCTTCAGGAGTCAAAGAATAAACAAAAGTCTCTGCTTCCCCGCAATAATATTCTTCACCATTAAGATAACAAGCTTCTGTACCGTTGATATAAAACGATGTATCATCTGGTAATTCTTCCCCATAAATAGCAGAATAAGCTTTTTTTAAATCAGTAGAAGAAACGATTTGATACCCACAACTGTCCTCCCCTTCTTCTGCTGCAAGCCTAATCCCCTCACCTATCTCACATATTTCTATATCATTATCATTTTTAGTAGTCACTTCATGAGAATCAGATTTTATTTGCTTATCATCTAACTTATAATAGGCCATACAAAGCTTGTTATTATTAGAAAGAGTATCATACTTTACTTCATCACCCGTATAAGAATTTAAACCACCGCAATGATAAATATCAACCTCACCTAGATAAGAATATAGCTCAGTAACTTGTGGATCATCTAACTTTAAAGGTTTATCACCTAAAAATATTACTAAAAATATAACAATTATTACTACAACAATTCCTAATACTACTAATACTTTCTTTTTCACTATACTTTTCTCGTTTCTATTTCAGCTATTTTTTCTAGAACTTCAGCAGCATTTTGCTCTGTCATCTGATCATAGCCAAGTTCTCTTAAAGCTTGAATTTTAATAGTATTTAATTGTTGTGTACGACTAAGTTTTTCTTCATTCTTTTGTTCAATTTCTTGTACAAAACGTTTATGACTTTCTTTTAATTTACTTCTGCTAGCTCCTCCGTTGTTATATAAAGTCAAAGCAGAATATAATATTCCCTCAAATATAAACTGTTTTTCTTCATTAAAAGCAAATTCATCTGGGCTAATAAAACCAGTAGTCTTAGACATGTAACCAAGAATATATTTAATTTCCGGAACATTATCCATTGATTGTAACATATGATATAAGTAGCTAATTACATGATAATTTTCTTCTTTTTTATTTTCATCTAATAATTTTTCTTTTAACAAATAATTAATATCAGCTAGCAAAGTTTGAGAATTCTTATCCAAGCCTTTCATATCAAAATAACTATCCATATCGCTAGTATTTTTAACGCCTTGATTAAGTCTATTTTCTACAGCCATTAAATAATCTGTTGTTATCTTAATGCTACTAATAGCCCCTTCTGTACCATCCTCAATATCAAGAAGTTTTAATAATAAAATTTTCTTCTCTTTAGGCCATTTATTTAAATCTTCTAACTCTAAATAATTATAAACCATTTGCCTTGAAACATTTAAATACTTTGCAAGTCTAACTTTAGATATACCCAATTCCTGTAATAATTCATTTAAACTATTCATAACAATTCTCCTTTTACTTTACACCTTAATTATAAATTACTTAACACTTATATGTCAAGTAGTAGTTAAGCAAATGTTTAAGATAAATACCAAATCTTCTCTCCATTCTTATAAATATCTCTAATAAAACCACAACCTAAACACTCTTCACCATCATAAAATACACACGCTTGTCCAGGAGTAACTGCTTTAGCAAGTGTTGGATATTTTAGTCTTATTTCTTGTTCGGAAATACTAATTACTTGAACAGGTACATCTTCTCCACGATAGCGGAATTTAACATTAAATGTTTGAGGAAGTGAACCTAGTAAATTAACTTGATCCAAAACACATTCATCACTATATAAATACTCACTATCACCAAAAGCAACATAAAGAATATTATCTTTAACACTCTTACCACAAACATAATGTCTTTTTTCATCACCACTTAAACCAACATTTCTTCTCTGTCCAATTGTATAATTCATAAGTCCCGTATGTCTTCCAATAATCTTTTTAGTCTCAACATCTACAATATTTCCAGGATTAGGCTTCAAATAATTTTTAATAAAATCTTGATAATGTCTTTCACCAATAAAACAAATACCTGTAGAATCCTTTTTCTTAGCCACATTAAGATTTGCTTTTAAAGCTATCTCTCTTACCTCAGGTTTTGTATAATCTCCAAGAGGAAATAAAACATCTTCTAACTGTTCTTTGGTAATATCCGCTAAAAAATAAGTCTGATCTTTATTTAAATCCTTAGCTCTATATAATTTACCATCAATAACTTTAGCATAATGACCAGTTGCAATTAAATCTGCCCCTAATCTCTTCGCTTCTTTTTTAAATAAATCAAATTTAATAAATTTATTACATAATAAATCTGGATTAGGCGTTCTTCCTTTTTTTAACTCTTCTAAAAAGTAAGTAAATACATAATCCCAATATTCTTTAATAAAATCAACTCTATGAAGAGGTATATCTATAATTCGGCAAGCTTCTAACGCATCATTATAGTCTTGTTCTTGAGGACAAATAGATTCTTCTAAAGTAGGATTGCCAAGATAATCATTATTTACCATAGCATCCCAATTTCGCATAAAAAGTCCTTCTACCTCATATCCTTCTTTTTTTAGAAGAAAAGCCGCTACAGCTGAATCTACTCCTCCACTAATTCCCACAATAACTTTTTTCATAATACATCACAAAAATATTATACCATGTCTTATCTAATTAGTAAATTAAGTTAAAATAAAGGTTAATTTTAATAAAATGGAATTCCCAAAAAAGTAAATAAAAATATCATAAATTAAAATTATTAAAATACTAATAAAAACAATTTGATACTGTTTTTTAAAAGAAAAATCATCTTTTTTATGAATAATATTATTTTTAATAATAAAATAGACATTCTTAAAAACCAAATAAAGTACTATTAACCAAAGTCCTTTTAAAAATAAATTATAAAAAACTCCAAAAAACACGCCAGATAAACCAAATACTTCGCCAAAAATAAAAATAGAATAACTAATACAAATAATTTCCCATAAAAAGTAAACTGGAAATAACAAAACTCCAAAAATCATAAAAGAACTAGCAATCAAAATAGATATAATAATAAAATGAAGAAAGAAAAAATTAATATGCACACTTTCTAAATTTGTAACAATATTTTGAATATCATCAATAAAAAAAGTAGAATCAATCTTTTTATAAAAAATAAATCCTACAAAAATGCCCAAGCAAAGAAAAGCTAACAATATTTTTAGATATTTTTTATCCAGTTTTAAGCTTGTCCTAATAAAATTCATAATATCACCATTAAATTATATTGAAAAAAAAGCAAAAATATGATAAATTATATAAAGAAATCAATAAAAAGAAATGGGGATATATATTATGAGTAAAAGAGCAAGAAAAATCTTTGCTTGGTGTATGTTAATAGCCATGATTGCATCTGTTGCAGCAACAGTAATATCATATGCCATATATAGTTAAAAAAGGTAGTTCTGAAATATTTAAATAATAACTAAAATTTCATTTTTTATATTTTTATAGGAGTGTAGGTTTCATCTCAGAACTACGCTTTTATTTTAATATGAAATAATGAAAAATACAAGAAAAAGCGTTCGACAAAATTCGACGCTTATTTTTTTAAACTTTCCTCTACTAAAATATCTAAAAGTGTTGTATAAGAAAATCCACTCGCTTCCCACAATTTAGGATACATACTAATTTCTGTAAAACCAGGAATAGTATTAATTTCATTTAAAATAATATTTCCCTCTTCATCTAAGAAAAAATCTACTCTACTATATCCTCGTAAATTTAAAATTTGAAAAGCTTGAATAGCAATCTCTTTTATTTGTCTAGCAATATCAGAAGATAATAAAGCCGGTATTAACGTTTTACTTTCTTGATTTTTATATTTAGCATCATAACTATAGAACTCATCACTTGCTAAAATTTCTCCAACTGTAGATGCTAGAATTTTCCCTTTACATTCTAAAATAGCACATTCTAGTTCTCGGCCTTTGATTTCTTGTTCCGCTAAAATCCTTGTATCAACATCTAAAGCTATTTTAATTGCTTGTTCTAGTTCTTCCCTATTCTTAGCCTTACTAATTCCAACAGAAGAACCACTATTCGCTGGTTTAATAAATAAAGGAAAAATCATTTTTGCTTCAAGACAATCTAGAACTTGATCTAAAGTATACTTTTTTCCTTCCATGATATAAAAATCTAGGTATTTAGTAAAAGCTATATATTTTGCTGTTCTAATATGATTTAGTTCTAAAATATCTTTTGCATATATCTTATCCATTGTAATCATGCTAGGCATAGGTTTATTTCCAACATAAGAAATTCCTAAAAAATCAAATACGCTAGCCAAAGTTCCATCCTCGCCATTTTTACCATGAATCATAAGAAAAACACTGTCCATATTTTTTAAGAATTGAAAAGGATCTTCAATTAATTTCAATTGTTCAGGCAAAATACCAAATTCCATAGGGCCAATAGTACTAATATCTTTTACCCAAAGCCAAAATTGATTATTTTTATCCAAATAAATAGGCATAATTTCATACTTTTGATGATCTAAATTTTTAATAATAGAACACGCTGATACAATTGAAACTTCATGTTCATTAGAAGAGCCTCCAAATAATACTGCTAATTTCATAAATAACCTCCATTAAAATTTATGCGTTTTCTCTTCTTTTTAATTCTTTCAAAAATGGTTGAAAAGCTGTAGGAATAGCATAGTTTGTATTTATTTCTTCTAACGTTTTCCAATCTAAGTTTGCTATTTTTTTAGAAACTTCAATTAAATAAGCTTGCATATACCAAATTTGATGAGTAAAGACATGTTTATTTGCAATACTTTTCTTTATAGAAATATAGGAAATATCTTTTTGAACTAAATATTTTTTAATATCTTCCAAAGTTAGATCACCACTAATATTAGGAAATTCCCACAAATGCTGTAATAGCTTTTCCTTATCTCTTCTGGAAATAGCAAAATATCTTTGATAAGAAAACAAAAATATAGTAAAAAATAATTCTTTTTTCTTTCGTTTTTCCATTCTTATAGGAAGTTTATCCCAAGTTTGACATTTAAATGCTTTGCAAAACTCACGAATAGGACAATCTTCACATTTTGGTTTACCCTTTGGAAGGCAAACACTTTCTCCAAGTTCCATTAAAGCTTCATTAAAATCTCCAGTTTCTAAAGGCATTATTCTGCTAAGTTCATTTCTAATTTCCTTTTTAGTTTTAGGTAAATCAATATTTCTTTTATCATTTTTAAATCTAGTATAAACTCTCAAAACATTACCGTCAACTGTTGGCGTAGCTTCGCCAAAGCAAATAGAAGCAATAGCCGAAGCCGTATATTCCCCTATACCAGGAAGTTTAATAATTTCTTCATAAGTATTAGGAAATATGCCTCGATACTCTTCCATAATTACTTGAGCTGCTTTTTTTAAATTTCTTGCTCGACTATAATATCCCAAACCTTCCCACAATTTTAAAAGATCATCTAAGGGAATAGAAGCCAAATCAGAAACATTTGGCATCTTTTTAATAAAGCGATGATAATAAGGAATAACAGCATCTATTCTTGTCTGTTGTAACATAATCTCTGAAATCCATATAAAATAAGGATTTTTTGTTTCTCTCCAAGGTAGCATTCTTTTATTTAATTGATACCATTCTAATAATATAGGCACAATCCTCTTCATTCTGAATTTAAAACTCCCAAACCTTTAATTCATCAACAATTTGACCAAAATTCATGGCATGACTAGCTTTCACTAATACAACATCTTTTGCTTTAATATTATTTTTTAAAAAATCTATAGCTTCCTCATTTTTATCAAAATGAAAACAACTATCAATATTTAACCCAAGCTTCATAGCTTCCTCATTGATATATTTTGAAAGTTCTCCCACGGTTACTAATAAGTCAACATGCGTATTTAAAACTAATTCACCAATATCTCGGTGAATCTTCTCACTAAATTCTCCCAATTCTAATATATCACCAAGAACAGCAATTTTACGTGTAGAAAAACTTTTTAAAACATCTAAAGCTAAAGCTAAAGAATCATAACTGGAATTATAAGTATCGTCTAAAATTAAGAAGTTACATGCTTCAATTTTACACATTCTATGTTCTTCAGATTTTTGTTTTTGATAAGCAAAGCGAATATCCTCATCATCTACATCTAACATTTTGCCAATAGCATAAGCAACCAAACTATTATATATAAAAGCTTTTCCATAAACAGGAATTTGATACTCTTGATTCTTTAAATAAAAACTACTACCATTCTTAGAATAATGAATATCCGTAGCTTGATAATCACTTTCTTCGGCAATACCAAAAGTAATAATTTCATGCCCTTGGCTGTTAATAGCCCATTTATGAAGCAAATCATTATCATTATTTACCAAAATAGGGCCAGTTAACCCTTCCAATATTTCTAATTTTGCTTTTAAAATATTTTCTCTACTGCCTAAATTACCAATATGACTAGTTCCAATGTTCGTTATAACTGCAATAGTAGGTTTTGCAATATTACTAAGAGTACTTATTTCTCCAAAAGTATTCATTCCCATCTCTAAAACAATACATTCTTCATTTTGATAACCCAACAAAGTTAAAGATAATCCAATATTTGTATTCAAATTTCCTTGTGTTTTTAAAACAGTATATTTTTGCTCTAAAACACTTGCTATTAAATTCTTTGTACTTGTTTTACCAACACTACCAGTAACTGCAATAACAGGTACATGAATAGTCTCACGTTTCTTTTTCGCAAGTTCAGTAATAAATTCTATTGTATCACGAACCAAAATAATATTTTTATCCAAATATTGCTTTTTAACTTCTTCTTCATTTTCTAATTTAGACAAAATACAAGTTTTTGCCCCCTTTGAAAAAGCATCACCAAAAAAATCATTTCCATCGAAATTTTCTCCACAAAAAGCAATATAAACGTCTCCTCTATTTATCGTTCTTGTATCTTTAGAAAAGCACCCTAATTGTTCCTCTGGATTTCCACAAATTAATTTAGCCTCACTAATTCCTAAAACATCTGCTATTTTCATTTTCATCACCTAAAAAAATTATACTAAAGTTCTCTAAAAAAATCTACTCTTCTAGAAAATTCAGTATAATTTTGACATATTTTATAAGAACAAATTATCAAATATTTCTTGATAATTTTTAACTAAGATAATATTCAATTTTTCTTTAATTTCAATTGGCACTTCTTCTAAATCAAGTTCATTTAATGCTGGAATATAAACATCACTGATACCAGAATTATAAGCTCCAATAATTTTTTCTTTAATACCCCCAACTTTTAAAACATCTCCATTTAAAGATATTTCACCAGTAAAAGCAAGATAATTAGCTATTTTTTTATTCAAAATTAAACTAATAATACTTGTTGTAATAGCAACACCAGCACTAGGCCCATCTTTTTTTATTGCTCCATCTAAAAAGTGAATATGAATATCTTTAATATTAAAGTAAAAATCTTTAAAACCAAACTGTTTTTGCTTAGCTTTAATATAGCTTAAAGCAACACGAGTAGATTCATTCATAACTTTACCAAGCATTCCAGTAACAACAAAATCCCCTTTTCCTTCATAAACACAAGATTCTATTGGAATAATTTTCCCACCACCACCAGTTACACCTAAAGCATTTACTCTTCCTACAAAATCTTGCTTTTTACTATCTATTCCTTCATATTTAGGAATACCCAAATATTCTTTTAAACGGACTTTACTAATTTTTGTTCTTTCATTAATTTTACCCATTAAAACTAATCTTCTAATCAATTTTTCTAAATTACGATACAGATCTCTTACCCCAGCTTCTTCTGTATAAGCCGATATTAAAAACAAAAGCATTTCATCACTAATAGAAATAATTTTATTATTAATTTTATTTTCTTCTAATATCCTAGGAATTAAATATTTCTTAGCAATATCTAACTTTTCATAATTTGTATAACTAGATAAATAAATCAGCTCTAAACGATCTCTTAAAGCAAGTGGAATCGTATCTGCATCATTTGCTGTAAGAATAAAGAACACATGAGATAAATCAAAAGCTTCCTCAATATAATTATCAATAAATTCAGCATTTTGCTCTTTATCTAAAATATCTAAAAGAACACTAGCAGGATCATCTTTAGCATTTATTGTTAATTTATCAATTTCATCAATCAAAAATACAGGATTTTTACTACCACATTTCCTTAATCCTTGAATTATTTTACCAGGATTAGAACCCATATAAGTTCTTCTATGACCCATAAGTTCTGAAGAATCGTTTAACCCTCCAACACTAATTTTATAAAATTTTCGATTTAAAGCATGAGCAATTTGTTTCGCAATACTTGTTTTACCTACACCAGGAGGACCAACCAAACAAATAATTGGACTTTTAATCTCTGGATTATTATTTTTTAAAGCCACATATTCTAAAATACGAGTTTTAACTTCTTCTAAACCATAATGACTTTCATTTAATTTCTTTCTAATATCATCTAAATTACTGTTTTCAAAACTTTCTTTATGCCAAGGTAAATGTAAAACCCATTCCAAATAATTACGAATCATAGCATTTTCTGGCGATAAATCATTTGTATATTCTAATCTTTTAATTTCCTGTAATAATTTATTATTAGAAGATTTAGGCAATTTTAATTTTTCTAATTCTTGATAATAAAAATCTGCTACTTCGTTTTTTGTTTCACCTAATTCTTGCTCTAAAATCTTTACTTTTTCTCGTAGAATAAATTCTTTTTGGCTTTGTTCTAAACTATTTTCTAACTCTTTTTCTATTTTTTGATCTAACTTTAAAACCTCTAATTCTACTTTAATATCTTTAAGTAAATTCTTCGCCCGATACATAGGATTAATTTCTTCTACATATTCTAATTTCTTATAAAAAGAAAGAGGAATAAAAGAGCAAATTGTATCGGTAAGGAGCGATAAATTATCAATCACTTTAATATTATTTAAAATACTATTAGAAACATGAGTCGAACTAGTAACATACTCTTGAACAATTTCATTCAATTTTTTAACAATTGCTTTTTCTTCTACTTCCTCAAACTTAGGAAGAACAATATTCGTAAAAGAAGCTTCTAAAATATCTCCATTAAAAGAACTATTTTGGAATAAAATTACTTTAACTCTCTCTATTCCCTTCAAAGTAATTCTAATATTTCCATTCGGAAGCTCTATTCTACTTTTAATTTTACCAATAACAGCAACTTCCGGTAAATCATTAACTTCTGGTGTTTCTTCGATTTGATTATGAGGAGTAATAATTAATAGGGAACGATTATACTCTTTTGTCGCAAGATTAATAATTTCTTTACTAAGAGTATTATTAAGTTCAATTTTAACTTCCTGATTAGGGAGTAAGATCAAACCTTTCAGAAGCATAACTGGCAAAAATTGTTCCATATTAATCATCCACTCCCATCCAAAAACATTTCTTCTTATTATAATGAATTCATCATCATTTGTCTACACTATTTGAGTAAAAATTAATCCAAATTTTACCAATATTATTTTTTTAAAGCTCTAGAAAATTTTGGCCATATTCCTATATGATTAGGAGTATGCTCAGGCAACTGATATATATCATGACCAGGATATTCATTTCCTTCTACTAAAATAGGTCCATTAGGAGTAAATGAAACATCCCATCCTACATAACGCATTTCAGGTACTAATTTACTAGCTTCTTTTACTAGTTCTAACGCTTTTTCCCAATCAGGAAACATAAACCCTTTAATGAGTGCATTAGTAATAGGATGATATTCATAAAGGTTCTTTTTCTTGTCAATTGCTTTATCTATTACTTCACCTGTTTCTTCATTAACCGGTGCTACCATTCCTCCACTGTTAAAGTTATCTACATACTTACCATTACCAATTCGAAAATAAGCGCATATGACATGAGAATCTCCCTCATCATCAACAATTGTAACAATACGTACTGTATTAATAGAATTGGGATAAATAGTAGCTACTTTCTCATGTTGTACAATTACTTCTTCTAACTCATAATTCATACCCGCTTGAGTTAAATAATCATAAACCTCATCTAAAGAAACATAAGTACTTATATCTATCCTTTCAATGCCCTTACCGCAAGTTCCAACAACAGGTTTTGCCATAAAAATAGAATGCTTGCTAATAAATTTTAAAACATCTTCTTTAGCACTAGAATTTACATCAATAAAATCTCTTTTAATAAAATCACGAAATAAAGTATTAAATTCAACTTTATTACGAAAAAGATAATTATATTCTGGATTATTATACTTTTTAATCAAATCATTATTTCTCCCTCTCGTAATATAAGTATCTCTCTCTTCATCAGTTAAACGATACATTTCAAACAAATCATAATCTGAATAACCAGCTCCATACTTAACAGCGCACTTACGCATATCATTAAATATAGCTATTCTCCCCATCCCTGTTTCTTTATGAATGCGATTAATTTTATCAAGCATATTTTTATAATCCATCTTCATAACTCGCTTTACTAAATATTTAAAACTAGGCATATTATCACTCTTTTCTAAATAATTGTATCAAATTTTCAATAAAAAGTCAGTAAATCAGAAAATATAACACAAAATATTTACATATAAAAAGAATAGCCATTAATTTAAACTATTCTAATTTCAGCTTTACACCATATTTACATCAAACTACAACATAAGGATCGCTACTTGTTCCACTACCCGTAATTTCTACATCATAGGCCAGATTGATTACTGGACGCACACCACTCGTACCATTCACCCAGTCGTGGGCAAGCTGGCCACCCGAATTCACACGGAACACGAAAGCATAACCGCCGTAAAAGCTAGACGAAGACATTGTCCAATAGTTTTGCCCAGTATATAGGTAATAACTTGTATTATTAGTTTCTCCTTTTCCTCCGGCATATACTACTTCATCGGCTGTTATTAGTCCTACTGGGCTGGTTAACTTCTTATTCCCTTTACTACTTCCGGTTGGTGTAAACATATCACTACTTAGTTGACTACATTTTAATGTTGGCTTTTGGGTACTTGCCCAACTTCCACCTGTTGTCAAAAATCTAGAGAATGGTACATATGCGGTTGTATTTGTTCCATATCCTTTCTTTGTATCACTATTCCAGAACGTTTCATTCGCTCCTGCTATTCTTCTATCATTACAGAATCCTACTTCTGTACTTACCTTATCCCCATATCCTTTATTCGCTATATTCACTGCATACCAACTATCTAATACTCCCTTGATTGTACTATTATTATTATTTGCATGCGTTGCTGCATAACTATTTGCTCCTGTACTTCCATACATATATCCTACATACGCATTATCATTATACGAACTATTATATGAACTTGCACTTATTTGGGTACTTTCTCCTGTTGTTGCCGTTCCTGTTCCGTTATAGATCATTCGGATACTTCCATCTCCATTGATTCGGATTATCCTCCAGTAAAATCCTGCAAATGATACCCAGTTATTATTTACTGCCCCTCTAAAGTAATAACTCTCTCCCCAATCATCTTGTGTTTTAAACACTCCTTCATCTGTTGTTGCTACCTGACTAAAATCTGGTTCCCCTTCATTTACTTTACTATTTGCTAATATCGCTTCTTTTAATAATGTTGTCTCTTTCTCTTCTAATAATTCGATATAAACTGTTCCATTAAAGTGCCCTCCAATATCGATATTTTGACTTCCTTCTTCATTTGGGTATTCTAATACTACATAGTAATAGACTACATTTCCTTCTTCTGTTCCTTGTATCTCTTCATTTTTAATTAATTTAAATTTTGTCTCACTTTTTGTTGTTCCTATCTCTCCACTTGCTACTATACTTCCTAAATTCTCAAATCCACTTTCTTCACATACTTCATAATATTTCTTTGTTAATGTTCCTTCTTCTTTCTTTTCACAACTTATACTTGGGTTTTCTTCTACTGTTGTTTTATATACATAATATTTTAATGATGTATTTAAGGTATTTTCTCCTTCCCATATTAAGTTATATAATGCTTTTTGATCTCCTGTTGCTGTCACCTTTATACTACTTACATTTTGATGTCCGGGATAAATATCTAAATCATTAAACGTAATATTTCCATCTACTTTTACTACTGTATCTTTTAATGTTACTGTTGTTCCACTAGTACTCGAACCTTCTCCTGTTTGATTGACATTTGCCATAAAATAAGCAAAAGATATGCCTATTCCTACTACTAGTAATATTGCTACTGCTATTATTAAATATTTTGTTTTCTCTTTCATACACTTCTTTCCTTCCCTATTATCTTAACCTATTTTCTATCTTTCATTCTGAGTTTGCTGTAGGTATTTTATAACTATAATAAATATACAATATTTTTGATTAAATTTCAAGATACTAGTCATAAATTAATAAAAAAAAGAATGATTTTCATCACTCTTTAAGAATAAATTAATTATTATCCTTTAATATTTCAATAGCTTTATGCATTTTCATATCATATTTAACAATATCTAAAGATCCATAAGCTTTTAATAATTCTTCTTCTGTAATTCCATAATTATCAGCCATCTCTTTAGCTTTAGCTTTTACTTCTTCCTCAGAAAAATCTAATTTTTCTTCATCAGCAATTGCTTCTAATAAATAACGATATTTTACTCTTTTAGTAGCTTCTGGTTCCATTTGTTCATGCAATTTTTCATGAGTCACACCAGTAATATTCATATAATCTTCTAATTTAATACCTTGCATTTTAAGTTGCTCTTCAAATTGATGAATCATTCTATGAACTTCTTCAGAAATAATTTCTGAATTAATTTCTACTTTCATATTTTCACTGGCTTTTTCCATGCACTTTTCCACAAACTCATCATCAATCTCAGCATTTTTACGATCAATCAAAACTTTTTCAACTTCATTTAAAAATTCTTCTTCAGTTTTAATATTGTCATAACCTAAATCTTGATAAAAATCCTCATTTAATTCTGGAACAATTCTTTGTTTAATTTCTCTTATAGTAACATTAAACTTAACTTCTTTTCCTTTTAAATCAGCTACATAATCATCAGGAAATTTTAAATTTAATTCTTTTGTTTCACCAACTTTCATTCCTACTAAACCTTCTTCAAATCCTGGAATAAAAGTATGAGAACCGATTTCTAAAGGATAATTTTCTCCCTTTCCACCTTCTAAAGCTTTACCATCTACATATCCATCAAAATCAATAACAGCAGTATCTCCATTTTGAACATCACCATCTTCTTTAGGAGCAATTTCGGCAAATTCTTCACGAATTCTTTTTACCTCTGCATCTATTTCCTCTTTAGATACTTTTGCTTTTTCTTTCTTTAATCCTAATTTCTTATATTCGCCTAAAACTACTTCTGGTTTACTAATAATAGTAAATTCAAAAGTAACTTTATTTTCATTAATTTCCTTAATATCAAGGTTAGGTTCTACAACAGGCATAATTTTAGCTTCCTCTAAAGCCTTCTGGTAAGCTTCATCCATTACAAAATCAACAGCATCCATAAATAAAGACTCTAAACCAAAATTTTTAATATAAATATCTTTAGGAGCAGAACCCTTTCTAAAACCTGCAATTGTAACCTCTTTATTTCTTTTTTTAAAAGACTTATCTAAAGCTTTCTGCCAAGATTCACCTTCAATAGTAATAGTAATTTTCTTTACATTATTCATAACTTACATCCTTTCAAACTGCTAATATTATAACGTATATTATATGATTTTACAAGCCTAAAAAAAGGAACTATCTAACAAAAACAATTTCATCTTTCTTAATATATTGTTTTAAAAAATTTATTTTATCTAAGCTATTATCAAATATCAAATCTACCAACAATAAAACATCTTGAACATACGTTTTAGAATAATCATCAAATTCTTTTATTTGTAAATGCTGAAATAAATAATTAATATAATCTTCATCAAAAGAATCATTCATAACATATAACATCAGTTTAAAATAAAAATAAATAGTATTTTGAATCATATTTTTGTCTAATAAACCATTAGCACATCTAATTTCAATATCATTATTTACTTCTTCATCAGACGATAAAAAAGAATAATTTTGAAAATTAAGAGTCCACTTTTTATCATAGCCCAATCTTTTAGGGCAACTTAAATTATCTAAAAACATAGGAATTCGATCACATTTTAATTTAGTCACTTCTGCAATAGGATGTGCAAAGTATAAAATTTTAGGTCGATAAGTAACCGATTCCCCATAAGAAAATTTAAAAATAACATGTTCAAATACACACCATAATTTAACAAAATTTACTACATTTCGAATATCCTGTTCAAACACCTGAGCACCAACATGCACTTGAAAAGCTGTTTCTTCTGTAGAACGAGCTTTTAAACGCTTTAAACATTGTAATACCTCTGCCAATATTTTCCAATCAATATCTATATCATGTAAAATAGGAGAAGAAATCTCACCACCAACTGCAAAATCATCAATTTGATAAGTACAACTTTTATCTTCGTGAACACTCCAACTCTTAAAACATTCATCTTTACTTAATTCTTTTTTTACATAGTAAAGCAAAACATCTTGAAATTCTAATTCTACTCCAAAACTAATTTTAGAATCTATTCCTAAATGATCACGATATTTCAAATGATAATCCTTTAATCTTATAAATAAAGTTTCCAAATCTTTTTTAGATAAATTTCGAAAATCACCGCGATAATTTAAATAGTCTTTCATATAAAAACCCCTTTGACAAGGAGTTATTATACAATCATTAGAATAAAAAAGCAATTAAATTAGAAAATTTCTCAGCAAATATAAATACAATAGCCATACTAGCAATTAAGAATGGGCCAAAAGGAACTTCACTATCTTTATTTAACATCATCGCTCCTGCAGCATAAGGAAGAGCAAGTAAACTAGACAAAATAATAGAAACCAAACCTAAACGAAATCCTAATATAATTCCTATTACAGCAGCCAGTTTAATATCTCCTCCGCCCAAAGCATCTCTTTTAAATATCCTCTTTCCAATAAAACCAATAAACAACATTAATAAAAATAATACTAAACCACTAAATAAGCTTATCCCCATATTTTTAAATCCATAAAAATAAGCTCGCAAAATTAATATAAATATTCCAGATATAATTAATGGGCTATCTAAAATAATCATATATTTAAAATCACTAATAAAAATAATAAAAACTAAACCAGCTATAATTAAAGAAGCAAAAAACTCATAGCTAATACCAAAAACATAATAACTAATAAGAACTATTAAAGCATTTATTACTCCAATAAACAGATTTAAAATCCATGAATTTCCTTCTTTTTCAACTACTTCTGGAACATATAAAGGCAATTTTTCTCCAATAAAAGCATAAAATAAACCCAAACCAAAACCTATTAAAAAAAGTAATATAATCATTATTCCACCTAACCTATCTGTCCATACAAACTAAACATTGGTATTACAACAGCAAGGATTACTACTCCAACAATCAAAGCCAAAATAACAATCATAATTGGTTCTAAAAAGCTTTTTAGATTAGTAACTCTCGTCTTATGTAAATCATTAAAATAACTAGCAACCTTTTCCATCATTAAAGAAAGTTCTCCTGTTGCTTCTCCTGTAACAATCATATAATATGCAACATCTGGAACACACCATTTATTATAAAAAGACTTACTAATTTTGTCTCCTCTAGCAATATTACTAATTGTTTCAATCATAATATCTTTATAAACTTCATTATTCGTAATGTTAGACAAAATTTCCATACTATCAGTAATATAAACACTATTACGAAGTAAACTAGCAAAAGTCTTAGTAAAAAGAGTCAATTCATGATAAATAATGATTTTACCGAAAAAAGGAATATGCATGCCAAGGCTTTGAATAATTTTGCGTATCTCTTTACTATTTTTATACAAAAATAGAAGTACTAATAAAACCAAAAAGGCTATTATCAAAATCATATTGATATTAGCAGTAATATACTTACTTAAATTAATAATAGATAAAGTAAAACCACTAACTGTAATACCAGCCTGATCATAAATCTGAATAAACTCTGGTATTACATACACCATAATAAAAGTCAAAATAGCAATAGAGAAAATAAGTAAAATAGCCGGATAAATAATAGCACTAATCATTTCTTTTTTTGTTTTATCTATTTCAGTATAATAATTTGCCATATCATCTAAAGTTTTAATAATTTCACCTGTTGCCTCAGCACTACGAATCATATTAATAAGTAAAGGTGGAAAAATTTTTCCTTGATTTTGTAAAGCCGTACTAAAACTTTCTCCTAGAGTAAGCTCATAGCTAATCGCTTCATATAATCTTTTCATTTTTTTATCTTTACTAGCTTGTTCTTTCATAATATGGATCGTATCATTTAAAGTTAAACCAGCTTTTAAATAAGTACATACTTGAGTAAGCCAAAAAATTAAATCTTTTGTCTTCATAGGGCTATCTAATTCTAACCCGATTTTCTTAAGAAAATTCACCATACTAGCTTTTTTTACTTGATAAACATCAATACCTTCATTAGCTAAAAAATTATGAAGTGTAATCCTATTAGTAGCGCTCATCATTCCTTTAACCTTTCGGCCATTTTTATCTGTGCCGTAATAATAGTAGTAGTCTTTACTAACTTTTCTGGAATTAATCTCTAGTTGCATCTCTTTTAACAATTCTTGCTTTTCCAACATAATTCTGTTTCGTTCATCCATACTTAAAACTACCGACTGTTCTTCATTATCCATCTTAATAACTTCATCAAAAGCATTCAAGTGAGCTTGCTCTTTCTTTTTAAAGTTTTTTTTACTCAATTGATAATCTATTATATTATACCAAACATCAAAAAAAACAAACTTCACTCCTATAAAGAAATGTTTAATAAAACTAATAATAAATGTAAAAGGTGCTAATAAAATTCCCATAGCCATCTTTCCTATTCTTTTAAAATTATATCATAAAAATAATCATAGTTCTAGTCCAAAACAAAAAGCGGAATAAATCCGCTTTCTTGTATTATACTCGCCTATGTGTAAAGGATTAAGCGACACAGGCAAGATAAATTTAATTTTCAACTACAATGTAAGGATCACTACTTGTTCCGCTACCCGTTATTTCAACATCACTTGCTATATTGATAACTGGGCGCACACCGCCACTAGTCCAATCCACAGACGCATAGCTGAGGCGGCTAGCCGAACTCACACAGAACACGTAAGCATAACCGTTAGAACTAAAGTTAAACGGAGACATGGTCCAATAGTTTGCATTATTATATAAGTAATAACTGCTATTTCCACTATTCCATGCTCCTCCAGCCATTATTACTTCATCGGCTGTTATTAGTCCGATTGGATTTGTTAACTTTTTATTTCCTTTACTACTTGATGAGGTTGTATATAGATCATTACTATTACTACATTTAAATGTTGGATTTACACTACTACTATTTTGTACTAATCTTCCATATCCGGCATAATAGATTGTACTACTTGGTTGACTACTCCATGAGTATCCACTTGCCATTTCTCTATCTCCACAGAATCCCGCTTCTTTACTGATCTTATCCGCATAACTTGCCAAATTACTACTATACCAATTATCTATTATTGTTTTAATTGGACTATTTGTTGTATTTCCGTGTTGTTGGCCACTAGTATACATATATCCTACATATTCACTCCTATTATAACTTGAGTTAAATGCATTTGTTTGTAATTGTGTACCTGTTCCTGTTGTATTTGCACTTGTTCCTTGATAAATCATTCGGATACTTCCATCTCCATTGATTCGGATTATTCTCCAATAGAAGTTCGCAAACTTTACCCAGTTATCTGTTGGATTTCCTGCAAAATAATAGGTATCTCCCCAATCATCTTGAGCTTTATAAATCGTTCCTGTTGTTGTGTCTTCTACTTTACTTGATGTCGTCAATGGTAAACTTCTTGTTTTAACTGTTTTATAATGCGCAAGAATTTCTTCTCCAGCATTGCCACCAAGATCAACATCAAAGTAAAGATAACATTTAGAACCTACTTGTAGGTTAGCTATTGTATGATTTCCATCAATTGTTTCAAGCTTAGCATTAGTATCTTTACTACCATCTACTGTGCAATAACTTTTTTCCGTATTAATAGTAAAATCTCCACTTGGCATTTTACTAATTGCATCATATCCACCATCTTCATTAAGTTGATACATAGCAAGAACACTAAAGTCATAAGGAACATAATTAATAGTTCCCGATGCTAAAGGAATACTAGCCGTTACTTTATACTTAGCAAAAGTAAAACCAACAGCAACTGCTACTAAAATAACAACCAGAAAACACCCTGCAATCAAAAACTTTTTCTTTTTGCTTCGGTGCAAAACTTCAAACTCCATAATTTTCCACCCATTCCATACTTATCCACTCCTTTATTCTAGATAAATATATCATAGTTTTAGAAAAAAGTCTACCATTTATAGAAGTTTTACAAAAAATTCTACCATAAATGTTAGTAACTTATAAAACATAAGAAATTATAATAGAAGTGTATGCAGTAGGTGGTAGTATCATGAGGTTTAACAGAAACGACGAAAACTATGTATATGGTTTTGTTGGTAAAAATATAAAGAAGTATCGAAAAATGAAAGGTTTAACTCAAGATGCACTAGCCGAACTAGTAAACTATTCTCCATCTTTCATTGCTAACATTGAAAGTAACACCCATCAAACTTTCTCATTAGGTGCCTTATGGCGTATTGCTACTGCCTTAGGAGTTAGTCTTTATGAATTATGTTATGATTCAAACAATTTAGGAACAGATTTTCCCAAAAGCGAAAAATATATTTGTTTAAACTGCCATCATGAATTAGAATTACCTCTAGAAATAGTAGAAGTCTTTGATTTTATTTATAATGTTAGTAAATCCAAAGAATTATATCCTACTTTTACCTGTCCTAAATGTGGACAAAAAATGATTCCTGAAAAAGTGAACAATCAAAACAAGATATGACAATTTTCGCATAATTCTTATGATAAGATAAAAATGTGATAATTATGAACAATGAAATCATTTATAATGAAATAGGAAAATTAATAAAAAAAGAAAGAAGAAAAAAAGGCATAACTCAAGAAGAATTAGCAAGTTTAACCAATTATTCTTTATCTTTTATAGCTAATATTGAAAGTAATACTTATCAATCTTTTTCTATTCACACTTTATATAATATTGCTAATACTTTAAATACTTCTGTTTATAACTTATTACCAGATAGAAAAGAAATACAAATACCAAAATATAAATTAATATGTGAAAATTGTAAATATAATGTGGATATCCCAAAAGAAATAGGAAAATTTTTAAAAGAAATTTGTAAGCAAGAAAAAGAACTTAACTTTACATGTCCAAATTGTCATAAATATAAAATAAAATTCCAAGAAAAAAAATGCTAAAAAGCATTATTTTTTTAATTGTAAAGAACTTTTAATAAAAGGCATAATATCACCATCTAAAACTTTAAAAGGATCAGTAGATTCAAATTTAGAGCGATGATCTTTCACCAACTTATATGGTTCTAAAATATAACTTCTAATTTGACTACCAAAATCTATGTTACTAACATCTCCACTAACTTCTTTTTTTATTTTTTCTTGTTCTTCTAATTTTTGTTGATAAAGTTTATTTTTTAAAAGTTGCATAGCGATTTCTTTATTACGTAATTGACTGCGTTCAGTCTGACAGGTAACAACTGTTTTTGTTGGTAAATGAGTAATTCTAACTGCTGAATTACTTGTATTAACAGATTGTCCTCCAGCACCACTAGAATGATAAACATCAATTTTCAAATCTTCATCTTTTATATCAACAGAAATTGTATTATCAAATTCTGGTGTTACAGTAACAGAAGCAAAAGAAGTATGTCTTCTTTTATTAGAATCAAAAGGACTAATTCTAACCAAACGATGAACTCCAGTTTCTTCTTTTAAATATCCATAAGCATATTCTCCTTCAATATGAAGAGTAACACTTTTTATACCCGCTTCATCCCCATCTTGATAATCAATTACTTGATATTTATACTGATTTTTTTCTAAAAATCTTTCATACATTCTAAGTAACATACTAGCCCAATCACAAGACTCTGTACCTCCAGCCCCAGGATGAATTTCTAAATAACAATTAAAAGAATCATATTCTCCACTAAGTAAGGTATCAATTTCTAACTCTTCTACTTCTCTTTTAATATTTTCTATATCTTCTACTTGAATATTTTCTTCTAATTTAACTAACTCTAACAAAATATGAATTTGATCTAATAAATCATAGTAATTTTTCAAGTTTTTTTGAATGTTTTTTAATTGTTGATAAGTCTTATTGGCAAAGGAAATATCACTCCAAAAATTATCTTGATTAACAATAGCTTTCAATCTAGCTTGTTCATCTTCTAATTTTTTTGTGTCAAAGAGACCTCCCTAAATCCAAAACTTTATTTTCTAAAATTTCAAGTTCTAATTGTAATTCTTTATTTTCCATAGTTATCTTCCTCCCTTTCTAAAAAACTGTTCATCTCTTTTTTGATTTTTTTCTTGTAATAAAACTAAATATTGTTCTTTTTCTACTTCTGTTAAATCAGGATAGATAAATTGAAATAATATTTCTAAAGCCTGAAATCTAGCATCTTTAGAAACACTTTTCTTAGTATACTTAATAATATAATTATAAACATCTAACAAAAAATCATAATCCTCTACATCAAAATCATAATTTTTCTTTAAATAGACATAATACGAAAAATCAATATTCTGAATCACTTCTAAAAAATAAAAAATAGAATTAGGAAGAAGTTTAATTTTATTTAAAAACTCTTCCATACTACTAATATTAAAAATGCTAACATCTGTATCATAAAAACGAGTAAACTCTAAAGTTGTTTCATAAGGAGTCATTAAAGAATGATTAAAATAATGAGATTCCAAAGAATTATCCCATGTTGGATCAGCAAAAAAGATTCCATCAATATGATATTTTGGATCAATAAGCCGAACAATAACTCTAGAATGATACTCAACATTTCCTAGTTTTCTATTTAGTTCTTCTTTATTTAATCGTGCTAAATCAGATAAATGAATCTTTTCACTTTCTTTATACAATTCAAAAGAAACATTAAAAGCTTTAATTCCTACTTTATCTAATAAAGCAACCAATAGTTCACTAAACCCATAACAAACTCCAAAATTATTAAATAAGACATGTTCTAATAATCTAGCAGAATTTTTATTCTGTTCATTTTCCTGAAACAATTTATAATGAGTAACAATTTGAAAAACGGCTAAATATTTTTCATACATACTCATATTAGAATTTTTAACATCTGCAACCATAATATCTAAAAAAGAGTGCATAAAAAGATACTGATCTAATTTAGTAGAATGATTCATATAAATCTTCTCTTTATGTTGAATAACATCTTGAAATTGTTTAGAATACAAAGATAAAGCTTCATTTTCCAAAATATTAAAAGTAATATTTCTTCCCTCTAATTTCTGAATCACTTTTAAGATATTAGAATAGTCATCATATCTAAAATCAATTGTAACATCCCTGCCAAGATATTGTTCTAAGTAAGAAATTTCTCTATCTGATAAAGGATCTCGAAAAACAAAACTAGAAAAAGACTTTAAATCCACAATAGAATATTCACCAACCATAGTTTGATTAAAAAAAGTTAATAATTCCATTTCCCTTATAGAATATTCTCCCGTAACTAACGAAGTAGTAATTTTATATAAACTATTTGATTCATTTAAAAGGTCAAATACTTCTCTAGTTAAAGTATAAGGTTCTTTCTCACTTCCTAGTTCTATTGCATAAATATGAGGATTATCTTTAATTGCTTCTATTACTTCCCTTGTAATCAAATCTATAGAAGAAATTCTTAAATTTCCATAAGAATAATGTTTAATAAAAGAAAGATAATCATTTTTCCAATCATAAATATTAGGTATAAATAATATATTATCTTGACGATTATAAAATGGAGTTTCAATATTAGATTGAATCATGATTCTAAGTTTATTTTGCACCTGAAACTGATCAAGCATATTTACTCCTCCTATCTACTACAAACATTATAACGAATAAAAAAAGAAAAAGCAACAACTCCTAATCAAGAGATTACTTGTTTATTTGCTTTAACAAGTTATATGAAAATTACTTGGTTATATTTTAAATACATATCGTACAAATAGTATTTTTTAGTACATTATATTAGCAGTATTATTCATATTATAAATATTACTAATTTTATAATTTACGTGGACAAAAGCCCTTTTTCAGCAGCATTTTGTTTCACAAATATTACATCATAATAATACTATTATACATAATTACTTTTCCAATTTGTTATTATTGATGATATATCATTTTCCCAAACATTATAATCCTCTATTTTAAGTGAAGATTCATGCACTTTATTTAATAAATTAACCAATTCCTCAGCTTCAATATTCTTATCATACATAAAACTTATAATACTTTTATATTGCTCTATTGTTAATGGTACTATAGGTACTTTTGTTCCTACCCAACTTGTTTTATTTAAAATAAAGAATTGCCACAATGTTCTAGAATATATTTTTTGTGCAATAAACATTCCTATTACATTTTTTTCTTTATTGTTGTTGATAAATTTTATTACGTGATCCACTACACTGGATCCTTCATGTTCCCATTGTTTTTTTCCACTCATTAAAGACACTTCCGGAACTAAAATGCTATTATTAATTACCATTTCCATATCTGGTGTATTTCCTACTCCAGGCGCATAATATTTTGGACTTAAATCTTCCTCAATAGAAAAGTTCCTTTTTACCTCTTTTACCCCATCTAAAGATACCAAAGATTTCCATGTATTATTTTCTAACCAAAGAGCTCTATCATCAGTCGTACCATCAATTATCTCATCAAACTTTTCAATGATAGTTCTTCGAATTTCACTATCATTATATAAATATTTTATAAATACTTCTTCATTTAACGTTGTTATACTTTTAACAATATTTTGTTCTAAAATCTTTAATTCCGACATAGAATGAGTATTATTTAATTTTTTTTCATATATTTCAGTTTTTAATGGAATAGTAACTTTATATTTATCGCTAATTTTCTTTATATTTTCACTAAACAAATTTAGTTTATTTCTAATTAAAGAAATTTGCTCACTTTCTTTTTCCCATGGTAGTGTTGTACTACTTAAATTTCCAAACCATTCCATATATTCATCTTTTGTAGTAGCCATAGATTTAACAAACTCATATTTATTTATAAGCATATTAAATTCATCAATATGAGTTTTCGACACTCTTATTTTTTTTAAATCTCCTCTACCACTTGTAGAAAAGAACCCAGCAAACTCTAGAGCTCTACAAAATGCATCACTAATTGTAAAAAAAGAATTTATTTTATTTTTATCCGACATATTATAATATTTTTTTGATACTTCTAAAAATATTTTTTTACACATACTTTCTTTTTTTACATCTAATGCATTTATTCTTTTTCTAAATTCTTTAATAGCCTTTAACAATTTTGAATATTCTTTTTTCGAATCCAAACACAAATAAGAAAAAGACAATTCAAATCTATAAATAAACTTTAAATCATTTAGTAAATTTAATAATATTTCCATGGGAAAAACAACATGATTATTTGGTATGTTTCTTCCATAACCTGTGCTAAGAGACGGATAATTCATTTTTAGTAATTGCTTAAGAAAAAATTCTCCTTTAGCATCACTTGATAATATTTTATTACCTGCATCTGTTATTTTTATAATACCATTTGAGTCAACATAACCTAACCCAAAAAATTCAAAAGTTGTTTTATCTTGTCTCGCATTACTTTCAGTTTCTGTTTTATCATACTTACCGCTAAGATAATCATAATAAGATATATCAGGAATTGTTTTATATTCTTCTTCTTGCTGTAAATAATAGTAATATTTCCTTCTTATAGGATGAATAGGTTTATTTTTAAAAGCACTTACTTCTCCATTTGTTTCATCCCACTTTTCTCCTTCAAATTTTTTAAAAAATTTTAACCATTCAATTGTTTTAAGTATACTTCTTGGCTTTGTTCTCCATCCCCAATTTATCATATAAACCACCTCCTAATAATTTGTAATTAATAAATGTTCAACGTTCTTATCATTTCTATTCATAAAACTTACAAGATATTTTTTATCAAAACTTTTTATATTAAATCCTCTATCTTTATATAAGTTATAAATAAATTCAGTATTCTTTATAATCAACATAAATTTTGCTTTAGTATTTGCTAAATAATTTGCTAAACGAATTTGATCATTTTTACCAAAATGATTTTTAGCATATGTAGAAAATTCCGTATCATACGGAGGATCTAAAAACATAAAATCTTTTTCTGTTAATTTTATTTTATTACAAAATTGCTCGAAATCTAAACAGTATAACTGAGTAGTTGATAACTTATTAATCAAATCATTTGATTTAATATAGTTAATTTTCTTTTTAAAATCTTTTCTGTTATAGCTTATTCCACCATACGGTACATTAAAATCACCGTTGGCATTATACCTAAACATTGAAGAATAACAATAATCCCTAATAAAATAAAATACTGCACAATAAAATTCTTCACTTAATTTCAATTTACTTTTATTGTTATACAAATACCTAAAGTACATATAATAAGCACTCTTAAATGCTGTTTCAAAGTTATTTAAAATATCAGTATTTTCCATATTTCCGCGTTGTTTTTCTATTTTGTTCATTCTTGTTATTTTTGATAATAAATTCTTTTGTATCTCACATTTTAAATTATATAAATTAATATCTAAATCCTCTTTTAATAATTTATCTAGCTCTTTAGAATGCTTTCTCATATAATCTTCAATTAATTTTTCTAATACTGAATTGTCTTGTTTAAATTTAGTATATAAATTTAACAATTCTTCAAAACTATCCCCAACTATATTCTCGATTTCAATCCAATTCTTGTTGATTTGCATCAAACTTTTATGAAATTCTTTATTATTTTGTTTTATCAATGTATATAAAAGAATTAATTCATCTGATTTATCATTTATTATAGATTCGTTACAATTTATTGCTAAATAAACTGAACCACCTCCAACAAATGGTTCAATATATCTATCAAAATTCGATGGTAAATTATTTAAAATTATAGGCAATTCTTTTTCCTTACCCCCAGCCCATTTTATAAATGGCTTTAATCTTTCCATATTACTACCTCCTGTTTTCTAGAAACAATAATTTATTCTATTATATCACATAATTCATAATACACATCATATTTACTTCAACAATCATAAAATATTTTATTAATTCATTAATCAGTTTATTGTTTTCATATTAAATAAGTCGCATAACCTTTAATATTAGTATTTAATAATAAATATGTTTAAAAAACTTTAAACTTGTTTCAATTACCATTAACATATTCTATTGTCATCTGATGAATTCATCGAATAATCTATATAACTAGAATATAAAATATTACATCCTGAAGTACTTTCGCCATTAATAAGTTCATCACATACTTTTTGACCAACACCAAAGGCTTCATTTTTTGTTTTAAAACCAGATTTAGTTATTTGCTTTCTTTTTCCATTTACTTTTCCTGCCTCAAAACAATATTGATATACTTTTCCTTTTTTCTTATACTAATCATTGTATCACTCACTCTCCTTATCTATGATTTACATAAAAAATAGAATATACCTATTTGATATACTCTATTCACCCTTTACTTTATCATCTATTTTATTTCTTATTTCTTTTAAAGTTTCTAAATATGCTTTTTCCACAGGGCTTATTGTTTTCACTTGATATTTTCTATATTCATTTTTTGCTTTTTCAATCGCTATTTTATGACTAACGGTACCTGATCCAACAAGTATTTTTTCACCAGCACTAGAAAGGATTGTATCTAATTGCCTAATATAATCTTCCATATACATTGACTTATGCCTAATAGCTTGGATTTCTGCAAAATCAAAATATCCTGATACTAAATTATTTAAAACTTTTAGTTCTTCTTCTGTTAAATAATTTTTTGAAATTACAATATCTTGTAACACAGGAATTTCTCCTTTAAATGTTGTCAATCTCATAAAAGGCTTTTCAGCATCTGCTCTTTCATAGATTACTTCTGAAGCAGCATGTCCGTGTGCTGCATAATGCAATTAATTCTGCACAATTTTAAAAAATTCAATTGATTTACTATCTTTCGGATCATAGTCTACCGCAATTGCGTATAAATCAAGGACTTGTCTGTATAATACTTTTTCAGATGACCTTATATCTTTAATTCTAGCAAGTAATTCCTTCCAATAATTACCGCCACCATTTCCTTTAAGTCTTTCATCATCCATAGTAAAACCTTTAATCATATACTCTTTTAATCTTTCGGTTGCCCATTTTCTAAAATTAGTAGCAATTTTAGATTTTATTCTATACCCTAAAGAAATAATCATATCTAGATTGTAATATTTAACTTTTCTTTCAACACTTCTATTTCCTTCTTGTTGAACTGTCAAGAATTCCTTGACAGTTGAATCTTCATCTAATTCTTCTTCTTCAAAAATGTTTTTTATGTGTAAACTAATATTTTGTTTCGTTGTATCATATAACTCAGCCATTTGTTGCTGTGATAACCATACGGTTTCCCCATCAAGTTTTACATCTATCTTTGTCTTACCATCTTCTAATTGATATATAACTATATTATTTTTTTCTTCCATTAAAGCCTCCTTCCTAAATTAAAAGGTGTCAACAAATTAAATTCTTGTTCACACCTTCATTTTACTACATATTTTTAATGTTTGGTGGACATTTCATAAAAATCCGAATCAATTTTTAATTTTATTAATATTGATTTTTCCCTTTATTTAAGCGTTTTTTCCACAGCAATTTTTATATTTCTTTCCCGAACCACAAGTTCATGAAATCCAAGTATTTATAGTATTTATGTTATTTACGTAATTACTTGTATTTCAAGGCTTTGTGGCACAGGTAATAAAAATATTTGTGGTATTTATAGTACTATGAGTACTATACTTTTTTATCATTTGAAAACAATTTGGAAACATTGTGTGCATCCGTTTACATATTCATACTAACATAAATTAATACATCATTTCAACATCCTTCAGTCATATATTTTCAAAACAATCTCATCTAAACGAGTTTCTATATTACATAATATATTTGGTATTTTTCCTTTTACGGTTTCTCCTATAAAATATTCATTACCATGAATCAGATTTTCACTTATAAATTCATCTAACTTTTCGGTTAGATTTTTTATTTCTTTAATTTCATCTTCACATTTTAAATGTTTTGATAATTTTTCTAGAACTTTTATTTTATTATCAATATATTTAAATGAATATAAATATTCTGCTTGTTTTTTTGTATCTATGGGTTTATCAAAAACATTATAAAGCTTCTCTTTCAATAAATTAACAACTTCTTCTATTTTCTGATTTTTATTTCTTATATCATTATTAAATTCAGTTAATATATAAATTCCAACAGTAACAATAACTGCAGTAATAATATCCATTAAATTATAGTTAAACAACGGGCTATCACAAAATTTAATTTTTAGAGCAATAAATACTCCAACTGCAACCAACATTATAATAAATATTTTTCCTATTTTTCCCTTATTCATTAGTCATCCTCATTAATTGGATTATCTATCGCTTCTTGAATATATGTATTTATTTTTTCTATCCACAACTTATTATCATTAGAAATTATTTTTATATTGGCTACTTTTTTATAATTCTCGTTATTTTCTTTTTTTAATCTTCTCACTAAACCACCAAATGACTCTTCCAAAAATGATGATCCATATCCATAGCCACCATCTAAATCAACAATTAATTCTTCACTCTTATTTAGTGATTCTAAAAATTTTGGATACAAAATAGTGTCCCTAAATTTTTCACCAGAATTAGAACCTTGGCTTTCATATCTTGCACCTGGCTTATCTGTGAATTCTTTTACTATATCAATTCTCATTATGTCCTTTCCTCCTTTTTTATTTTCCAGTAGAATATTGTACCATGCAATTCATTTTTTAAATCTCTTGAATTTTCAGTTTCAAAATATGCCTTATTAGATATAATTACTAATCGGTCAACTTTATTATTTCGATATTGTTCATATATTGAAGGTAAACCATTACCTCTTTCTGTTTTTCCAGTTTGACTTCTTTTCTCTAGTCCACTTACACCTGCTTCGATATATTTATATTCTTTATCTAACGAAATAGAACTCATAAGCAACTCAATTTTCTTCTTTTTTATAGTAGTTGGTATTCCTAACCCATTATCCATAAATGTATAAATTACTTCACAAGGATTATTTTCAACAAATATATACCAACTAGGTTCAAATATATTTATAGTGTCGTATGCATGATCTTTAATATTAGTAATCATTTCTGTTAACATGGTCATCAAATAATTTAACTGTGTTTTATTTTTATTCATCTTTTCACAAGAAAAATCAATAATTTTTTGCCTAATGTCAACCATTTCATTACCTTCTTTATATTCGTAACCATAACCTGTTTGAATTTGAATATGGTTATTTGTATGGACAAGATTCTCTTCTGCTGTTTTCATATAGTTTAAATATCCGGAATTTTTTAAAAATTGTTTCATATTATCATCTTTCGGAAATGTTCCTACCCAATTTATTGGTAATATTTTTTCCCCTCTTGTATTCTTTATTATAGTTAACAAGTACATTAATGCATCACCAGTTATTTTTGTTGTATGATCCATTTTAATTGAAAAAAGTCTTATATAATTATGTTTATTAACCTTATACAGTCTTCTAATTTTCTCAACTTCTTTTATCATATCATTCAAAAAAGATATTGTTTGTTCAGGATTATCAATAATACTAAATACAGTTGGAACTAAAAAAACTTTATCAGGTTTTTGCTTATTTCTAGGTCTTCTTGTTGTATTGTTTAAAACTTTATTTTTTCTCCTTTTTTTCTTTTTTTGTTTAGAAATATAATTTCTTATAAACTTCCTTTCATCATTTCGCCTTTTCCACTCCTTATATCTAGGATCTTTTTTTCTGATAACAAACACCACCTTTCTTCGAAAATATAAAGTAAATAATTTGTTTTATTATATCATTTATTACTTTTATTGACAATCGACATTCACTGTATTAATTATCTTTTCTCTCTCTAATTTATTCAATTGCTTTTCAAATACATTACTAACATGTTTCTTTGATTCTTCTGTCGTTGAAACATAATAATTCTCTGTAGTTTCCACTTTATTATGGCCTAATACTTCAGCGACATCTTTAATTTCTACACCACTTCTTAAAGTTTTAGTTGCAAAACTTCCTCTTAAGTCATAGAACCGGCAATTATTTATTCCTAGTTCATGATGTATAATCCTATAAGGATAACGGATTAAATCCGTCCCTATGTATCTTCCATTATCTTTCACAAACACTAAATTTACTTTTGCTTTCTTCTTTGACTTGTATTTCAGCTCAATTATTCTATTTTCTACTACTTTACCATACTTGTTTTTAACTTCTTCCAGATAGTAATCATAATATTTTGTTTTATGCTTTTTTCTATTGTTGATCTGATAATGTTGATAGCTTTTCAATACTTTTAATAAAGTTTCACATATATATACTTCTCTATCACTACCATCAGTTTTTGTTGTGCCAAAAAACCATCTTCCTTTATTATCTTTTGTTTTGCAATAAACTGTTTTATTAATTTTTATAATTCTATTCTCAAAATCTATATCATCCCAAGTTAATGCACACACCTCCCCTGATCTCATACCTGTAAAACACGCTGCTAAAAATGCACATATAAAAGTTTTGTTTTCTTTGAATCTAGTTAAAATTTTTTCTATTTCTTCATTAGTGTAAATATGATTTATTCTGTTTTTTTTAAACCATATGATAGAACTCTAGGAATTGATAGTTCAACAGCTGGATTATACTTTAAAAATCCAAAGTAATTTGTTGCATCTCTAAAAGAACTTTTTATTACTTTTTGATAAATTCTTAAAGAATCTTTTGTTTTTACTTTTTGTGATAATTTTAATAAAGCTTGATTTAGTAAATATGGGGTTATTGAATATAACATATATTTTCCTAATTCTGCTTTTATTGTTTTAAAAGTTTCTTTATATCTTTTTGCTGTGGAATACTTAAAATTAATTTCAAAATATTCACTCATCCAATAATCTAAATAGTCAGCATATGTCATATTTGCCTGTTTATTAACTCCACCACTAATATATTCATCATAGGCTTTCATTCCAGCAATATATGCTTCATTTTTTGTTCTAAACCCTGATTTATTGATAAACTTTCTTTTCCCATTTATTTTTGCAATTTCAAATTTATATTGGTAGACCTTTCCTCTTTTTGTCACATTAACTCTCATACTATTCATTCCTTTCCTTTTTTTATTTATAAAATGCGTATAACTACCAACCTCCCAATTATAAAAAAATGCTAACATATTTCTATGTTAACATTTTGTATCAAGATACTAGTGTAAGCTCTTTTTGAAGTAATTTTATGATTCTTTCTATGGAATTCATAACATCTTCATAGCTTATGTCTTTTACATAAATTTTTTTAAATTTATATCTATTAAAGTTTGTTTTTAATCTTTCACTATTTTTTATTAAATCAAAATTAGAAACAATCATATTTATATCGAATTTAGATGCTCGTCTTTCAAAAGTGTTTTTTATTGCTTGTACTAAATCATCCTTATTAATATCATTATAAAATCTAGTTAATAAAATATACAAATCATAGAAATCTTTTGCTCTTGTGTTCATGATATTATCAGTAATAAATGTTTCAAATTTTTCTGCTATAATAGTCTCCTTATTAAAAGCCATAATATTAATATAAGAATCATCAAACATGCATTTATATTTAAATTTTAATTCTTTAGGTGTAATAGGATCTCCTACGGTAACATCTATTGCTAGTGGTACTCTTAAATGTTCCTTATATCCAATTAATTTAACTTTTAATCCACCATATTTATCTATTAGTCTAATATCTTTAATATTAACAATTTCAAAAGTTATTCCATCTTTACCATCAATACTTATTATTTCTTTTATTATTTTTTCTAATGTTTTTGCTTCTAATGGTATTCCTTTTAACATTGTATCCATATCTTGGGTGGTCCTACGTTCATCACCAAATATTGCAGATAATAAAAGTCCACCTTTTAATATGAAATTATATTTGTATTTACTAATTCCAATCCGATATAATAATCTTTCAAAAAAGTACATCTGCATTATATCTTGTGGCTCTAAATGATTTTCATGGGCTTTTGTTTTAATCTTTATTTTTAAATCTTCAGCATCCATAATATCTATCACTTACATTAACACCTCCAAATATCTATTAACTTCATTCTCAACATTAAGTCTTTTAGAGTATTCTACTAATTTTGGTAAATCCCTATTTTGTTTATCTCGTAAATATTCGGTAATAGCATATTTAATAGTTTCTAAATCCTCTTTATTTCTATTTTTTAATAAATCACAAATACATCTTTCTGCATTATAACACGTAATAAATTGTCCCTGCGGGCTTTTAATTTCTATTTTTCCTAATTCAAAAATTTCTTTTTTTACAAAGTGTAATTTTACATTGCCCTCATGATTTAATTTTCCATTATATCCTCGGCAGACTGTAATATGATAAATACTTGGAACTGTTTCACATAAACCTACAAAATATAGTGCTGTATCATATGAAAAAATAGCGTTTATTCCATAAATTAAATTAAAATATTCATCTCCCCAAGTATTTGGTAAAACATATAATCCTTTTTTTACTCTTTCAATTTTTCCAGATTTAACTAATCTTGTTAAAAATATTCTGTTAATACCATGTTTGGAAACCTCTTTTGACGTGATTATACCATTATTTACTTTAATTAAATTTAAAATTTGCTCTTCTTTACTCATAAACTCCTGTTCCTTTCAACATACATTATATCACAATTGTTAGTTGAAAGGAACATAAAATAATATAATTTAAAAATAAAAAGAATGTTTACATATTTTTATGCAAGCATTCTCTTAATTTTAAAGGACTTTTAAAGTTTTTTTATTTTTTTGTAAACAATTTTTATATTTTTTAATTTTCTATTTTTTCTAAAATACATCTATTTCCTTATTTTATAAGGCCTTACGCATTACGGCCACAGCAATTCTTATACTTTTTGCCCGAACCACATGGACATGGATCATTTCTACCAACTTTATTCACTCTTTTAGGCTTAGCCTTCTCTTTTTCTTTACCATCATTAGCTTTTCCCTCTAAAGTTTGCTTTCTTGTAACATTTTGTCTAATTTCAGCATTAAGAAGGAAAGTAGCAGTTTGATTATCTATTCTAGTAAGTAAATCTTCAAATAACTCAAAACCTTCCATTGTATAAGCTTGAACTGGATTTACTTGTCCATAACCACGTAAACCAATACCTTCTTTTAAGTGTTCCATTGCACTCATATGATCTACCCAATTAGAATCAATTACTCTTAAACTAATTGCTTTTTCAAAATCATCGCTAACTGGAACATCTTTAATTTTATCTTCATAGTCTCGAATAACTAAATCTATAATAAATTTTTCTGTTTCTTCATCATTTAAATCTTTAATATCAACAAACTTCAAATTATTCCTTTTCAAATAATTATTATTAACATATTCTGTAATATCATCTTTATCAGCTTCTGTTAAATAACCTTCTGGTTCTAAATGCCCCTTACAAACATCACTTATAACATTTTTAAAAGTTTCAATTACCCTTTCATGAATGGAATCCATATCTAGAATCTCATTACGACGAGCATAAATAATTTCTCTTTGTTCATTCAAAACATTGTCGTAATCAAGCAAATTCTTACGAATATCATAGTTATTTCCTTCTACCTTCTTTTGAGCAGATTCAATAGAGCGAGTTAATGCTTTACTACGAATTGCTTGATCACCAACACCCATAGACTCTAACATACTTTTAATACGATCTGTACCAAATCTTCTCATCAAATCATCTTCAAAAGAAACAAAGAATTGACTCATACCAGGATCTCCCTGACGACCAGCACGTCCACGTAACTGATTATCAATACGACGAGATTCATGACGTTCTGTACCAATTACACATAAACCGCCAAGTTCTCTAACTCCCTCTCCAAGCTTAATATCTGTACCACGTCCAGCCATATTAGTAGCAAGAGTAATAGCCCCTTTTTCTCCAGCCTTTGCAATAATTTCTGCTTCTCTCTCATGGTTTTTAGCATTTAAAACTTCATGTTTCAAATTAGCTTTTTTAAGTAAACTACTTAAGTATTCGTTAGCTTCTACACTTATAGTACCAACTAAAATAGGTCTACCAGCTTCATGAATTTCTTTAACCGTATTAATAATAGCTTGATATTTAGCTTTTTGATTTGCATAAACCAAATCAGCCAAATCTTCACGAATAACCGGTTTATTAGTAGGAATCTGTATAACATACATATTATAGATATTTCTAAATTCTTCTTCCTCTGTTTTAGCTGTACCGGTCATACCAGAAAGCTTATTATACATTCTAAATAAATTTTGAAAAGTAATCGTAGCCATCGTTTTAGTTTCGGTATTAATAGTTACACCCTCTTTAGCCTCTATCGCTTGATGTAATCCTTCGCTAAACTGTCTACCTTGCATTAAACGACCCGTAAATTGATCAACAATTACTACTTTATCATCTTGAACAACATAATCTACATCTTTCTTAAAACCAAAATTAGCTTTTAAAGCTTGTGTTAAATGATGAACTAGAGCTGTATTATCCATATCATATAAATTATTCAAATGAAATATTTTTTCAATTTTTTTACTGCCGTCCTCAGTCAAAGAAACACTTTTTGTTTTAGCATCAATAACAAAATCATCAGTTTCACTTAATTTTTTTACAGCTCGGTCAGCATCTATATATAAATTATTAGACTGCATTCTTCCACCAGAAATAATTAAAGGCGTTCTAGCTTCATCAATCAAAATTGAATCTACTTCATCCACAATACAATAATTTAGAGGTCTTTGTACTCTTCTTTCAGCTTGAACAACCATATTATCTCTTAAATAATCAAAACCAATCTCATTATTAGTTGAATAGGTAATATCACAATTATAAGCTTCCTTTTTTTCATTAAAGCTTAATTCTCTCATATTAAGCCCAACTGTTAAACCAAGAAAACGATAAATATTACCCATCCATTCTGCATCACGTTTAGCAAGGAATTCATTAACTGTAACAATGTGAACTCCTTTGCCAGTTAGAGCATTCAAATAAGTAGGCATCGTTTCTGTTAATGTCTTACCTTCACCAGTTTTCATTTCAGCAATATTACCAAAATGAAGTGCTAACCCACCAAGAATTTGTACGTAATAAGGTTTTTCACCAATAACTCTAAAAGCAGCCTCTCTAGCCGTAGCAAAAGCAGGAACAATTAAATCATTCAAATCTTTACCATTCTCTAATTCTTTTTTAAATTCTTCTGTTTTAGCTTTTAATTCTTCATCCGTAAGATTAGAATATTCTGGTTCCAAAGCCATAATCTCATCTGCAATAGCTTCAAATTTCTTTAATTCTTTATATTCTGTATCAAATAGTTTTCTAAAAAAACTCATAATATCCACCTTCCATAACAAAGATTATAACATATTTAGCCTATAGTAGTATATAAAAACAATAAGAAACCAATAAAAAAGTAGCTCAAGCTACTTTACATTAATAATACCATAATTTCCATCACGTCTTTTATACATAACAGAAACGCATTCCTCATCCACATTTTTAAACACAAAGAAATCATGATTTAAAAGTTCCATTTGTAGTATAGCTTCTTCTTCATCCATTGGTTTAGTATCAATATTTTTTCTTTTAACTATCTTTAACTCCTCTTCCTCTTCTTCAACATCAGAAGAAACAGGAACATCAACTTGAATAATATTTTTATACTTATCATTTAATTTAGTTTTATTTTTACGTATTTGTCTTTCAAGTTTATCCACAACCAAATCTATTGCTGCATACAAATCTACATGTTTTTCTTCTGCTCTTAACGTAAATTTACTTGTTGGCACTGTAACTTCAATTATTTGTTCATTATTTTTTACACGAATTATAACACTAGCTTTAATACTTTTAGCATTACCAAAATATTTATTAAGTCTTTCCATTTTCTCAACAATATAATCTTTAATAGACTTTGTAACCACTAGCTTATCTCCCCTGATATTTAATTCCATAAATCCACCTAACTTTCTAATATCATTATATCATGTTAAAAAGAAAAAAACTACTAAATTAAATAGTAGTCAATTCTTTTTCACATACGTCTATTGCTTGTAAGCCTTTAGAAGTTTCAATCAATTTAAAACTAACAATAGCTCCTTCTTTTAAAGTCTTGTAGCCATCTTTAATAATTGCTGAATAATGAACAAATATATCTTCAAGATCTTCATATTCTATAAAGCCATAGCCTTTTTCATTATTAAACCACTTAACTTTACCGACCATTCTAACACCTCACCTTCCTACCTCATACTAAACATAACACAAACGCAAGTTTAAATTCAAGAAAAACTACACGACAAATTTTGCAACCATTGTCATAACTTGGATTATAAACCAATCCAAAGATATCATAAATTAAAAGCAAAAGATATACATTATATTCAAAAGTTTAATTTTCAGCTTTAAAAACAACAATATTCTACCATTAGGATAAAAATTAAACTTTTAAACACGCAAAAAGTTACTTTAAGCAAACAGTATTTTTTACTCAACAATAATGAGTTATACTTTGATCATCAAAGAGGTAGTAGTATATGAAGGAAAAATTTGTTAGTTCATCAATAAATTTTATATCTAAATATCAAAAATGTGATGATTTAAAACTAAAACGACTTAAATATGGATTAGAAGGAATATATAGTTTAGTGGTTAAAACTTTTGTAGTATTAATAATATCCATAATAACTCAAACACTAATAGAAACTCTATTACTAATGATATTTTATGCCGGAATAAGGACCTTTAGCTACGGAATGCATGCTAAAAATAACATAACCTGTTGGATAACAACAATACTTATATATAATGGCTGTCCCTTTCTAATAGCAAATATAAATCTACCAACATTAATGGGATACATAATTTTATTTATTGCACTTATATCCATGATCTTATGGGCACCAGCAGATACTCCCAAAAAACCATTAATCAGAAAAGAGCAAAGAAGAAAATGTAAAATATTATCTATAATAATTGTCCTAATTTATACATTAATATTCCTAATAAATAAAAATCCAATTATAAACAATTCGATAATTTATGCTTTAATAATTCAAATAATATTTATTAACCCATTGACTTATAAACTTACGAAAACTCAATTTAATAATTATAAATATTATAAAAAAAATAAATAATGGTTTAAATTATTTATATAGATTTAAACAATATAGAAGTAAAGGAGGTAAAAAAATGTTAGAATTTTTAGCAAATCTATTAAGTGGAGCTGCAACAGCATCAACAGCCACACCTTATACTCTTTGGTTTGTATTTGATGAACCAGAATGTCCTGAAGAATTAATATAATATTTAAAAATCCTCGTTCTTGTATTTAAAAACGAGGATTTTTACTTTTATCAATTTACTAAAAATTTCAAAATCTATTAATCATTTATTTTTTTTGGCTTCTAAATGTGATACAAACATATCATTTATAATTTTAATATCCATAGAAACCTCTTTATCACGCATTGCTGAAAATAACCCCAAACCACTATTTCTCTTTTTAGTAGAATAATTGATACTACCTAAAAAATCCACATCAATAGAATCTACTAAACTATTTTTAATTTCTATAACTATATAATTATTTTCTTCATACAAATTTATAATTAATATTCTATCCACGCTTTTTAAACTAGCTTCAATTGCATTATCTAAAGAAATTACAATTTTCTCTACTAAAACATTGTATCTTCTAGGATTTAACACCTCAAAAATATCATAATAAATTTCATTATTTATTTTTATTTCTAAATTATTTAAAAAGGGATATATTTTTTGATACAAAATACCATTCAAACCATAAGGAATATTTTCAATATGAGTATTAAAATCAATATTAGAAATAAAATTATTCAATAAATCATCAATTAATAATCTAGCTTTATGATTAGAAACAGATTTAATACTTAATAATTTAGCAACAATATTATGTTTAAAAATTCTATTTTCATCATCAACACTTATATAAAATTGATTATTTTTACGTAAAACTTCTACAAATCTAGCCGTCTCAAATGAGTTTAATTTATATTTAATTAAAAACGTAAAATTAAATATAATCAAAAAAATCAAAATACTTAATACAAAATTAATAGATAATTTATCTAAATTGATAAACATTACAATTCCAATCAGCAAAACAAATATAGTAAAAATAACTAAAATAAAATCAGGATAATTAATTTTTTGAAAAGCATTAAAGAATTCGTTTGTAAACTTTTTCACACACTTTGAATGAGCCAAAGAAATCATAAAAATAAAAACTATAAATGTCATTATCAAAGACAAATTAGAAATTGAAATATGCCAATTAAAAACAAACAAAATAAAAGATATTATTAACATTGATAATGAATCTAAAATCATACCATATATAAAAATTATTAGCGTAAAAAACACTAAAGACTTAACTGTTTGCTTCTTCAATAAATAAAAAACTAAAGGATAAAACAAAAAATAAGATATTGAGCTTAAAAACATAATATCATAATATCTAGAAACAGATAAAATAAAAGAACCTAATAAAATAATTAAAATTATTAGCAGGTTTAAGCATTTTTTTAAGCTACTAATCTTATAATATAAAAAGATAACTCCTAAAGCAGAAATTAAACTAGAAACAAACCATATTAAAAACTCAATCATTGTTCATCATTTTCCTATTCATTTTAGATAGCATATAGACTTTCTCTCCTGTGTCTAAAATGAAATAACCTTCTTTATAATTCTTTACTTCAACTCTATTTTTATTTACAATACATGATCTATGGCATTGAATAAATCTTCCGTCTAAATATTCAAGCATTTCCTTTATTGTTAAAGATACTTTATATTTATTATTTGGCGTAACAATTACTAATTTTCTTTCTTCAGTATCTCTATAAATATAAAGTATTGCTCTATAATACACATTAAGTTCTACATTATTAGCGTTATACTTAAACATTTTATTATCAAAATTTCTTTTAATAATTTCTCTGATATCTTTCTTGAGTCTTTTATCAAAATCATGAAATTTCTCAATAAAATCAAAAACTTCATAAATACTTCTATGAGTACTTTCAAACATCTTATCATGATTAGTAACAAATATAATTTCACTTTCCCAATCAACTTCTCTAATAAGTTTAGCTATACTAATACCACTAACTTTATTAGCAAGTTCAATATCTAAAATATAGATTTTATGTTCATCAGTATTTTGAATTTCTGCTTTTAACTCCGAAGTAATTTTAGTAAACTTAATAACTTTTGCATCACTTACAACTTCATAAATTAAAGACTCTACCTTTTCTAATTCTTTAACGTCATCATCAACAATTACAAACTTAACCATATTTCATCACTCCACACCAGAAATCGCCTTTTTCTGCTAGTTTACTTACAGTAATTATATTATAAAACAATTTTAATGTCAAAAAAAATATGATGTTATGCACCATATTTTTTTACTTTCAGTAAACTTTCTGCAATATAACTTTGAAACTGATCAATATAATAAATAGAAACTAAATTAGAATGAATTAAAGGTATATTGGTATTAGAACCAAAAAGAACAATATACTTCTTGTAATAGTCTTTAAAATAATCTATTAATTTGGGAAAATCATTAAAATATTCTAAAGATAAAATAATAGGAGAATCTAAATAAAAAACAATATAACCTTTAAATATTCCAATATAAGAGTAATCTGTCTCAAAAAAATCCCTAATATCCAAATAGACTACCTTAATAAATCCTAATTCCATAAACATATTATCTAAAAAATATACATCCCGATTATTAAAATAAACATCCTTCACTACATAAATTTTATCCCCAAAAAGTTTACTTTTAATTTTTTCTTTTTTTAAAATCGAAAGAAAGCTATCCATAAAACTTGTCCGATCAACAACCAATCCCTGATTTATACTATCTAAAGACTTTACAATTACCTTTTTATTATAAATAAGATGAAGACAATTATCACAAAAATAAACAATAAGCCCTTTCAAAAACATCACCCTTTAGACATATACTTAATTCTTGTTGCCTCTCCTCCCCTAATATGTCTACTTTTATTATGCTCTAAAAATATATTTTTAATTCGTAAATATAATTCATAATCTAACTTTTTCAAATTTTGAGACATATGTCTATGAAGAACACTTTTAGATATACCAAATACTTTTGCAGCTTCTCTAATTGTCTTATTTGTATCAATAATATACTTAGCTTCTTTTAATACTTGTTGCATGAATAAAAAAACCACCCTATAAAATATATGATTAAAAGTGGCTTTTTATACTTAATTTAAAGTAGCAACATCCATCTGATAAAACTCTTCTGGATTTAATAATGTTCCATTATAATATACTTCAAAAAGCAAATTAGATTGTTGATTATTAATATTATTTTCACCAGAAGTTCCTATTAAATCGCCTTGATTTAAAACTTCTCCTACTTGAACTTGAACCTCACCCAAACTATAATAAATTGTTCTTAAATTAGCATTATGTTCAATTTCTACAACATTACCTAAAATATCATCTTTTTTGATATTTAAAACCGTTCCATTTAAAACAGCAACACAATCAAAAGTCTCATCTGCTTGATATAATACTCCCGTATTTTTCATATAAGTATTTTCAAAATAAATCAAAGATTTTTGTTGATCTTCAGCTGATGCATCTACATCATAAAAATAAGTTTCAATATGAACATTTGCACTTGTATAAGGTCTAACAATCTTTGTTGCATCATCAACAGTTTCAATTACCGGAGTACTAACATCCTTTAAAACATCAACTGAATACAAATAATTAGGATTAACCTGCATTAAACTACTAACTAAACTAACTGCACCAAAAATAACAATTAAAACAATAACATAAAGTGTTGGTAATACATACCCTTTTAATTTTCTATGCTTCAAACTAAATCACCTTTCCTACTATTAAAGTGATCAAGTTTTCTAAATTTATACTTATAATTTTGTAATTTCTGTATTTTGATAATAATGTTTTAAAATATCTTGATAAAGATAACCATCATTCGCCATGCCTTGCGCTCCATATTGACTCATTCCAACTCCATGACCAAACCCTAAAGTTTGAATTTCCACAGTATCTCCCTTAGAAGTAATGGTAAAATCTGTAGATTTTAAATTTAATTTTTGAAAAACTTGAATACCAGTAAAAGTTTTTCCATTAATAGTAACTTCTCTTACATAGTGATTATCAGCTCTATTTACTTGAGAAACTTGTATATCTCCACAAGTAATTTCAAGTTTACTGCAAAAATCACTTTTATTCATCGTATATAAAGAAGTGTAAGATTGATAATCCTTATCCCAAGGAGATTCTACACTAACTAAATAATCTCGATCTTCCTGAAAAACCGTTAAAGCATCATCTGTATAACCATTAGAAATAGCAAAATAATAAGTACTAGCTAACTTTCCATTATAAGTTAAAACTTCTCCCTCAGTATCTAAAACAGCTTCTTTAACCCGATTATAATAATATTCATAATCATTCCCCCATTTATTTTTCATATCATCTTGCGTTAAATAAACCTGATCGTTAATAGTTGTACTAAGAACATAATCTTTATTAGACTCCATCTTATAAAGAGCAAAAGTTCTAGAAGCTACTGCTTGAGCCTTTAAAGCTTCTAAACTAAAAGAAGCCGGCATTTCCCCTGCTACAACCCCTATAATGTAATCTTCTAAATCCATAGCAAAAGCATCGCTCTTATCACTGTTATCACTTAACATAACCTGATAAGTTTCTTCTTTATTCTCATTTTCTTCACTACTAATAGGAATTTCTAAGGAGATATTACCTTGATCTTTCTCTATGATATGATCATCTTCTTGATCATTAGATGTTATAATTGCTATAGGCACTAATAAAATCACTACAAAAACTAATATTCTATTCATAAGCTTCTCCTTTTGTCTAATTATATGAAGAGTCAAAATAAAATATTTATACAAAAGTAAAGCAAAAAATAAAGTAATATATTGTAAAAATAAGCTAATTTAAGGTATAATAATATTAATAGGTAAAGAGGGATAAACAATGAAGCAATTATTAAAAAACATGTATGTAAATAATTTAAGGGTAATATTAAGATGTGATTTTAATGTACCTATTACTGGTGGTAATATTACAGATGAAAGTAAGATTATAAAGAGTTTAGAGACAATTAACTACTTATTAAGTAAAAACTGCAAAATTATTATTTTAAGTCATTTAGGAAGAGTTAAAACTGAAGAAGATAAAGCCAAAAACTCATTAATAATTGTAAAAAATTGCTTAGAAAGACTTTTAAATAAACCTATAAAATTTGCTAATGATATCTTATCTGAAGAAACCAAGAATATAGCTTTAAATTTACAAAGTGGAGAAATACTTTTATTAGAAAATACCAGATTTTTAGATGTACCAAATAAGCTAGAGAGCAATTTAAATGAAGAAGTTGCCCAAAAACTCGCATCTTTAGGAGAAATGTTTGTATTGGATGCTTTTGCCGTAGCACATAGAAACCATACTTCTGTAGTTGGAATTCCTAAATATTTGCCCAGTTGCTTAGGTTTTCTAGTAGAAAAAGAAAAAAATATGTTAGATAAAATAATTATGAAGCCTGAAAGACCTTTTACAGTAATAATGGGAGGAGCCAAAGTAGATGATAAACTAAAAATCATTAACTCACTACTTCCTAAATGTGAACATTTACTAGTAAGTGGGGGAATTGCTAATTCTTTCTTAAGTGCTTTAGGTTTAAGAACAGGGGAATCGTTAAAAACAGAAAATCCTGAAATCATCAAAGAATTGCAAAGACTAATGCTAGCCTTTAAAGAAAAATTTGCTTTTCCATTGGATGCGATTACAACAACTACCTATAATGAAAATCCAACAATGAAAAACATTAATAAAATAGATGCGAATGATATTATAAAAGATATTGGAATTAAAACAATTAATAAATATAGCGATATCATAAAAAATAGTAATACTATATTTATGAATGGAACCATGGGAATTTATGAACAAAAAGAATTTGCAAATGGAACAATTGAAATATTAAACCATTTAAAAGAAAAAAAAGACCATGTTGTGATAGGCGGGGGAGATACAGTAGGAGCTGTTAACACTTTAGGGTTTAAAAATATTTTTCCAAATATATCTAGTGGAGGTGGAGCAACATTAGAATATATTGCAAATGCCTCATTACCAGGAATAGAAGCAATAACGGAGGAAGATAGTATTGAAATACTTGATTTGTAATTTAAAAGCTCATAAAACATATAATGAAATAATAAAATATAGAGAATATTTTATAAATATAAACCAAGAAAAAATCAACTTAATTTTAGCTCCAAGTAATATATATTTACCATTATTTAAAAAAGAGAATATTAATTTAGCTGTTCAAGATATATCATTAAATGAATCGCTAAATTTAACAGGAGACATATCAATTGATCAATTAAAAAGTTTAAACATACAATATGCCATAATAGGACACTTTGAAAGAAGAAAATATTATAAAGAAACGGAATATGAAATACTAAAAAAAATTAAAAATGCATTAAAAAGTAATATCAAAGTAATTTATTGCATTGGCGAAACAGAAGAAGAAAGAGAAAGAAAGGTTGAATACCAAATCTTAGAAAAACAAATAGCTAGAGTATTTAACAAATTAGATAATAAAGACTTAGAAAATATTATAATTGCCTATGAACCAACTTATTTAATAGGAAATAATACTGCTTATGATATTTTAAAAATAAGATCCATGATCATATTTATAAAAAAATTAATGCAAGATTACTATCAAATAAATTCCAAAGTAATTTTTGGAGGAAACGTAAACATAGACAATATTAATAGTCTGGCAAAATTAAATGTCTTAGATGGCTTCATTATATGTTCTGCCATATTAAACCCTGAAAATATTCCCATTATAATCAACCAAATAACAGCACAATAACAGCTGTTATTTTTTTCGACAAATTTCGACAAAAGTTTACACAACTAGACAAAAGATTTACTAGTATGTTGTCAACTTATGTGATATAATGATCTTGCGTGTAGTAAATAATAACTAATTGAAGGAGATCAAAATGGAAAATGTAACAAGAGTTTTAGTAGTAGATGACAATAAAAACATTACTGCTAAAATCGAAAAACAATTTAGTAGTCACGCAGTAATCGAAGTAGTAAAAGTAATTAATAACGGTAAAGATGCTTTAGATTACATCCTAAACCACAAAAATGAATATGATATTATTTGTATGGATATCATTCTTCCAGAAATAGATGGACTATCCATTTTAGAAAGAATGAAACAAGAAAATATCAAGAAAAAAGTAATTATTTTGACAAGTTACAAAAAAGAGTACACAATCAATATGACAAATAATTACGGAGTTAGCTATTATATGTTAAAGCCATTCAGTATGTTAGCTTTAGAAACAAGAATTATTGAAATAGCTAAAAGAGAAAACTTAAAGGCTGTGGAATTAAATGATAAGGAAAGAGAACTACATGTAGCAATTAGTAAAATACTACACCAATTAGGAATACCAAGTCATATTAAAGGTTACAACTATATAAGAGAAAGTGTATTCTTATTTTATAAAAATAACGATAGTTATGGTGGAATCACTAAAGAAATTTATCCAGAAGTAGCGATAAGATTTTCAACAACCGCATCACGAGTAGAAAGAGCCATTCGTCATGCTATAGAAGTTAGTTGGAATAGAGGCGATTATGACTTAATGGAAGAAATATTTGGTAATAGTGTTGCCTTCGAAAGAGCAAAACCAACAAATTCTGAATTCATTGCAACAATCGCAGATCGTCTACGTTATGATAAAAAATTATTACAAGTATAAAGGGATACCATCCCTTTTTTATGTGGTGAAATTTGTTTTTTTTAAAATTTTATGATATGATTAAAATGAAAAAGGTGAAAATATGCAAAAAATATTAACAGTTATTTTAGATGGATTTGGATATCGTGAAGAAGAGTATGGAAATGCTATAAAAATGGCTGATACAAAAAATTTCGATAAATTATGGAATACATATCCCCATACAACTCTTTATGCTTCTGAAGAATATGTTGGGCTAAACGAAGGAGAGTTTGGAAATAGTGAAATAGGGCATATGACTATTGGTGCAGGAAGAAAAATTATGCAACATGGTCCTAGAATTACAGAATTCCTAAAAAATATTAATAAAGATAATTTATTATTTAATGAATTTTTAACGGAAGCTCAAACAAAAACAGTCCATATAATTGGTTTATACAGTAATGGAAAAGTTCATTCTAATTTAGAACATTTTATAAGTATGTACGAAATACTAAAAGAAAATAATGCCCAAAAAATTAACTTTCATCTAATTACAGACGGAAGAGATACCAAAGTAAATGCTGCCATTAATTTTGTAAAAGAATTAGAAGAAAAAATAGCTGATGATCCAAACGCAAATATCATAAGTTTATGCGGTAGATACTATGCTATGGATAGAGATAATAACTATGATCGCACTAAAATATATTACGACCTTTTAACGAAAGGAATTGGCATTAAAGCCAAAACAGCAACTGACGGCATTTTAAATCTATACAAAAAAGAACAAACAGATGAATTCTTATATCCAATTATTATAGAACCAGACGAAACAATTAAAGATGGAGATATTATTCTATGGATGAATTACAGAAGTGATAGGGGAAAACAAATTTTAAAAGCTTTCACAAATGAAAAATTCGAAGAATTTCCTACATATAAATATCAAAATTTAAAAACTTATAGCTTTTTCCCATTAGATAAAGATATTAAAACAAATAATTTTTTAGAAGACATAAATGTAACAAATCCTTTAGGAATATATTTAAGTACTCTAGGACTTACTCAAGCCCGAATTGCCGAAACCGAAAAATATGCTCACGTAACTTATTTCTTTGATGGAATGTACAATGGAAAACTAGACAAATGTGATAAAATATTAATACCATCGCCAAAAGTTGAAACATATGATTTAAAACCCGAAATGAGTGCCATAGATGTTACCAAGAAAGCCATCCAAGCCATGGAAAAAGATATTGACTTCATTTTTATGAACTTTGCTAATCCTGATATGGTAGGACATACTGGTAACTTAGATGCAACAATGAAAGCCGTTACAACTGTAGATGTATGTTTAGAAAGACTATACGAAGTAGCTGAAGATAATTTTTATACAATGATTATTCTAGCTGACCATGGAAATGCCGATATTATGTTAGATGAATTTGGAAATCCAGTAACTACACACACAACTAGCAAAGTACCATTTATTATTACAGACTTAAATGTCGAGCTTAAAAAAAGTGGTGATTTAACCAATGTAGCACCAACCATTTTAGAATACATGGACATTGCTTTACCAGATGAAATGACGAACACACCATCATTATTCATTCAAAAATAAATGTTGATAATTAAACTGTTATCAACATTATTTTTTTGTCTCAATAGTAATAATTAATTTTTCCTTTTTAGCAATTTCCAATAATAATTCGAAATCAAAATTTCTTTGTCCATATTCATAATATTGAACAGCATTTCTTGATTTACCAATAAGCTTTCCAAACTCTTCCTGAGTTTTTCCACTATTTTCTCTTATCATTCTAAAAATTTCATTCGCACGATAATGATTAGCAATAATTTTCATTTTCACACCTCTTGACAAGCATACAAAATGTTGGTAATATTTAAATAAGAATACCAACGTTTTGTTGGCATATTAAAATATAAATATACCTATATCAATGAAGTATTACTACACAAAAGGAGAAAAAAGAATGAAAATAGAGATATTAAAAAGAAACTATCTAAAAAGAAATATTATAATAGGAATAGTAGCAGTACTATTTATTGGAAAATGTACTCTCACCTTTACAAAAGCAAAATATCGAACTACTGAGTCAATACCATTAGTGAATGGAACAATCAACTATACACCATATGATTTAAAAATGGTAGCGATGTATCAAGAAGAAAATGGAGACTATGAAAGTATAGATATAGTCCCAACAAGTGGATATAGTTTGAATGAAAAAAAAAGTTATTGTAAAGTAAATGGGGAAAAAGATGAAAGTATGAAGTTAAGTTATGATAGTACAACTAGAGGATTAAGTGTAACACCAATGACTGCCAAGGGAACAAAATGTTATTTATATTTTGATGAACAAATTTTAGCTAAAGATATAATATTAGCAAACAGTAAGATAAATGAAGAAACACCAGATTTTAATGGGGTAGCAACAACAGATGAGGGATTATATAAGACTCAAGATGATCGGGGATATAGTTATTATTTTAGGGGAGCGGTAACTAATAATTGGGTCAAGTTTGCTGGATACTATTGGCGAATTGTTCGGATTAATGGAGATGGAAGTATCAGAGTGATCTATAATGGAATAAGTACTGAGACTACAGGAGATAGTACAATGATTAATAGTTCGCAAGCATTTAATTCAAGTCGTGATCGAAGTGAATACGTAGGATACATGTATACAGAGGGAGAGCAGCATGGAAATACAACAAATAGTCCAATTAAAGATATATTGGATACATGGTATACAACAAACATAGCAAATAAGGAGTATGAAACTCAAATCAGTAAAGAAGCCGAATTTTGTGGAGATAGAGAATTAACAAGTGGATATTCATGGAACATACAGACTCAACACATTATTATACAGGATATGAAAGATTAGTACAAAATAACAGTAATATAAATCCCACATTCAAATGTAGTAATAGCAATGACCTATATACAGTAAGTGGAAGTAGTAAAGAGAATAAAAAATTAACTAACCCTATAGGCTTAATTACCGCAGATGAAGTAGTTATGGCCGGAGGATCATGGAATAGTGAAAATAGCAGTTATTATCTATATAATAATAAGTATTATTGGACCATGTCTCCATATTACTTTGATCCATCATATCCCTATCCTCGCTCTCATGTCTTCCTCGTGTATTCATCTGGCCTTCTAAATGACTACATTGTAGATAGCACACGAGGCGTGCGCCCAGTAATAAATCTATCTCGTGATGTAGTAATTAAAAGTGGAAATGGTACATCCTCAACACCATACGAAATTTAAAAAATGTTAGTAATTTATTAGTTACCAACATTTTTTATTCTTTCAATTCTTCTTCTTTCGAGACATACTCGGTATTAATCATATCCTCAGTACCTTTAACAAAGTAAAACAAGGTTGCTTTTGAAACATCATTCGTCGGAACACCACTTACTGCGTCTAATACTACTCCCACTACATTTTCTGGTGTCTCATACCAATGTTCTTCAGTATCAATTAATATATCTTCAACAGTATCTGCCCAGATATTTTTTGAAATATAAGAATCACTAGCACTTAAAGGACTATTATCATCCATTCCAACCCAAGTAACCATCACTACATCAGGATTATATCCTGCAATCCAAAAATCCGTATCTGTAGTCCCGGTTTTAATAGCATATTTTCTAGATAATTTAGAAGCAATAGTTAGAGCTGTAGGATTTGCATAATCTTTAAATTGACTATTAGTAGTTCCCGTAAGCATTTCCGTTAAAATATAATTATAATTCATATTTAACACTAAATCTTTAGTGTCATCTTTTTCATATAAAACATTGCCTTCACTATCTTCAACCTTTTTAATAAAACCCACATCCTGTTTATATCCACCTGTTGCAAAAGTAGTATAACCACGAGCTAAATCTAGCACGCTCATTTCCCCAGTACCTAACGCAAGAGATGCAACTGCACTTAAATCTGCTTCAATTCCCACTTTTTTAGCAGTATCAACCAATTTATCAGCACCTAAAAACATATTAGTTTTAACCGCATAAACATTATCTGAAACAGCAATAGCCTCCGCCATCGTTATCTCTTTATTTGCATAAACAGAGCCATAATTCTTTGGTGAATAAACATTACCATTACTAAGAGTAAAAGTTGTATACTGACTATTAAAAGTAGAAGCTGAAGTCATTCCTTCTTCCAAAGCACCATAGTATAAAAAGGGTTTCATTGCACTTCCTACTTGTCTTTTAGCTTGTGTAGCTCGATTATATTGACTTTTAGCATAACTTACTCCTCCAGATAAAGCAATAACACCACCTGTATTAGGATCAATCACAACACTTGCAGACTGAAGTTCACTATCAGTTAAATAAGTAAGAATATTTTCTTCCAAATTCTTTTGAGCATCCAAATCCAAATAAGTATATATTTTAATACCACCTGATTGTAATAACTCCTCTGGTATTGTTTTAATATTCTTTAATTCTTCAATAACTGCATCTTGATAATACATAAGCATATCTAAATTCTCTTCTGAAGACTTCCCATAAATTTCAATTTTATCTTGAAATAAAGAATCAAATTCTTCTAAAGATAAATAATCATTTTCAACCATTGCATTTCCTACAATTTTAGCTCTTTCAATTGATAAATCATAATTAGCAACAGGATTATAATTTTCTGGACTATTTGGGATACCTGCTAAGATTAATGCTTCTTCAAGAGTTAAATCAATTGGTTCTTTATTAAAATAATATCTGCTAGCATTCCCAATACCAAAATTACCTTGACCATAATTAATCGTATTTAAATAACCCTCTAGTATTTCATCTTTTGTATAATGCACCTCTAACTCCAAAGTCAAAAAAGCCTCTTCTATTTTCCTACTCCAAGTAGTACTAAAATCTAAAAAAATATTTTTAACATATTGTTGAGAAATAGTCGAAGCACCCTGAGTAATTTTTCCATTTTTAATATTCAAATACATTGCTCTAGCAATTCTTAAATAATCAAAACCATGATGCTGATAAAAATTTTTATCTTCTACACTAATAACCGCATTTATTAAATTATAATTAATATCTTCCAAACTAACCCATTCACTTGTACTAGAACCTTGATACACAAGCTCATCATTAGTATCATAAATATAATATTGTCCTGCTGTTCTAAGTTCCAATTTAGGGCTTAAATACGCATACAAATATAAACCAATAATAATAACAATAAAGGACATAAACATAAAAAGACCCATCTTAAAAAAGAAACGTAATACTCGCATATCGTATTCACCCATTTTTATTATGTTTTAAAAAAAGAAAATTATAAATGAATTTGTTAAAATTAAGAATTTGTACTAGAATATTCAACTAATAAAGGAAGATCTTATGATAAAAATAAAAGCATTCAATATTAAAGAAGCACAAGAACTAGAAGTAAAAGTAGGAATAATTGAAGAAATAATAGATAGTGAAAATTCAAAAAAATTAGTATTAAGTACTTAGAAAATCATACTTTAAAAGCCAAAACATTAACTTATAATCCTGTCATAGAAATTCCTCTGAAAACAAGCAATACTATTCTTTGGAATTCTAATAACACCTACTTATTTTTTTCCGGATTATTAATTGCTATCCGTACTAGCAAAACACAATGTTATAAAATAGGTCAATCATCTCTAAAAGAAATATTACAAAAGCAAAGAGAAATTCTAGAAGCAATAAATTATAAACAAGAAAAACACCACTAATAAGATAAAAAATCTAGTGGTTTTATTGTATTTTAAGAACTTTTCTAGTATAATGAGTTAGTAATTGGTGATCTTATGAACAAAGAACTTACAATAAATACATATGAAGAAGATATATTATTATTTAAAGAAAATCTACTAGGAACACTAAAGAATAATATATTAACCTATGAAAATGAAACAGATTCTTTTATAATAGATATACATAATCATATATTCCAAAAAGAAAATTTAGAAAGTATTTTGACAATTAGACCAGACAAAGCCTTACTAGTTTTAAAAGAACTAGATCATAAATTAGAAATTCCTTTAAATAAACAGGATTTTCAAAAAGAAAACAACAAAATAATAATAGAATATCTTTTAGAAAGCCAAGAAAAATCTTTAAAAATAGAAATAGAAATGAGTGATTTATGATGAACCATGTTATAAATAATCTAGAGAATAAAATGAAAAGTAGTATGAATCAAATTGGATTTTCCATTGAAGAAGTAATATTAAATCCATCAAATAGACCAGATTTAAGTGATTATCAATACAATGGAGCCATGACTCTTGCAAAAATATATCACGATAATCCAATGAATATTGCAGAAAAAATTGTTGAAAGTATAAAAGATTTTACTGAATTCAAAGAAGTAAATGTAGCCTCTCCAGGATTTATAAACATTAAATTAAGTGATGAATTTTTAATAGATTTTGCTAATAGTTCTTTAGAAAATCTGACTTCAAACTATAATCTAGGAATAAATAAAACGATATTCTTAGATTATGGAGGACCAAATGTTGCTAAAGTTCTTCATGTCGGTCATTTAAGAAGTGGCAACATAGGCCAAGCATTAAATAATTTATGTAAATGTGTTGGCGCAACTACAATTAGTGATATTCATCTAGGTGATTGGGGTAGACCCATGGGAATGGTTATATTAGAAATTAAAACTAGACATCCTGAATTAGCCTATTTCAAAGAAGATTATGCTGGTGAAGAAGTTGATTTTAATTTAACAAATGATGACTTAATTGAACTATATCCAACAGCAACAGCAAAAGCGAAAGAAAATGATTTAATTATGGAAGAGGCAAGAAAAATCAATTTAGAACTTCAAAATAAACATAAAGGATATTATGCTTTATGGAAAAAAATTGTTGAAGTAAGTGTAAATGAAGTAAAGAGACTCTATAAAGAATTAAACATAGATTTTAACTTATGGGAAGGCGAATCTGATAATTTTGAATACATGAATGAACTTTTTGAATATTTATATAATCAGGATATAATCACCAAAAGTGAAGGTGCAGAAGTAATTGAGATAAAAGAAGAACAAGATAAAATAGATATGCCACCTCTAATTTTAGTAAAAAGTAATGGTGCCGTTTCATACGAAGCAACAGATTTAGCAGCTATTTGGGAACGAGTTAAAAAATTTAATTTCGATGAAATATGGTATATAGTAGACAAACGTCAAGATTTACATTTCACCCAAGTTTTTAGAGCAGCTTATAAAAGCGGAATAGTAAAAGATATAAAATTAGAATTTAATGGCTTTGGCACCATGAATGGCCCAGACGGAAAGCCATTTAAAACAAGAGATGGCGGAGTAATGCCTTTAGCAAATTTACTGGATAGTGTTGCAAAAACTTGTGAAAAAAGAATAATGGCAAATATTACAGAAAATAGAAATGAAATAGCTAAAACTATTGCTGTAGCAGCCATAAAATATGCTGATTTACTACCATTTAGAACCACAGATTATAATTTTGACATTGAAAAATTTACTGATTTGAATGGTAAAACAGGAACATATTTATTATATTCCTGCGTTAGAATGAATTCATTATTAAAAAAAGCGAAAGAAGCAAAAATTAACTACAAAAATATTGAAAAACTATCAACAGAAACCGAAAGAAAAATAATCTTAGCTATGTTAGATTTAAAAAGAATAATTAAAAGAAGTTTTGAAAATCGTTCATTAAATGAAATCTGTGAATATTTATATAAAATAACCAATTTATATAATAACTTTTACGCTGAAAATAAAGTATTAACGGAAGAAAATGAACAAGTAAAAACATCATGGTTAGCACTCACAAAATTAATTTTTGATAATAATCAATACTTATTAAAAATATTAGGTATAAATATTCCTGAAAAAATGTAAATTAAGAATTGACAAATAATATAATCCATATTACAATTACAAGGACTTAATCACAAATAATGATATAAGTCATATAATGTTTACGAATGAAGGAGATATTTATGAAATTAAAAGATATACCAAAAGAAGAACTTGAAACCATGAATTATGATGATATTGCTTACATAATTTTAAATGAAGAAAAAAAGAAAATGAAAATTAATGAGTTATTTAAAAAAGTATGTAATTCTTTAGAATTATCAGAAAATATTTTTGAAGAAAAAATAGCAGACTTCTTCGAGCTTTTAACAACAGACAAAAGATTTATTATGTTAGAAGATGGATATTGGGATTTAAAAGAACTTCACAATCCTAAAGTAGTAATCGATGATGAAGATGATGAAGACTCACTGATAAGCGAAAGCGACGAGATAAGCGAAGATGATATAGAAGACAATACAGAAAAAGATATCTTCTATGATACTGAAACAGATGACGATTTACCAGATGATGATTTAGAAGACTTAGTAGTAATTGATGTAGATGATGACGAAGCAAACAGTTAATGTTTGTTTTTCTCTTTATTTATTGATATAATAGGAAAGAAAGGAAAGATTTCAATGTTTGAAAGACTAGATGCAATAGTAAATAAATATAATGAATTACAAAAGAACTTAACAGATCCAGAAATCATGAGTGATTACAATAAAATAAAAGTATTATCTAAAGAATCTAGTGATTTAGAAGAAACAGTAAAAAAATATGAAGAATATAAAAATACTTTAAACGAAATAGAAGATGCAAAAATCTTAATAAAAGATGAAGAATTAAGAGAAGTAGCAACAGAAGAATTAGAAAGACTAAAAGAAAAACTAGAAAAAATTACCAAAGAATTAGAAATATTATTAGTTCCCAAAGATGAAAACGATGGAAAAAATATTATCATGGAAATTAGAGGAGCAGCCGGAGGAGACGAAGCAAATATTTTTGCTGGTGATTTATACCGTATGTATTCTTATTATGCTGAGAAAAATGGTTGGAAAATTGAAGAATTACATGCTATAGAAGGAACAAGTGGTGGATATTCCCAAGTAGAAATACTAATTAAAGGGGAAGATGTTTACAAAAAATTAAAATATGAAAGTGGTTCTCATCGAGTTCAAAGAGTACCTGTAACTGAAACTCAAGGAAGAGTGCATACTTCAACTGCCACTGTTTTAGTAATGCCAGAAGTAGAAACTGCAAATATTGATATCAAAGAAAGTGATATCAAAATGGATGTTTATCATTCTAGTGGAGCTGGTGGACAATCTGTTAATACTGCAAACTCTGCAGTAAGACTTACGCATATTCCAACAGGTGTAGTCGTAACCTGTCAAACCGAACGTAGTCAACTACGCAATCGTGATCGAGCAATGGAATTATTAAAAATTAAAATCCAAGATGAAATTAGACAAAAAGAAGAACAAGAATTAGGAAAAGAAAGAAGAAACAAAATTGGTTCTGGAGATCGAAGCGAAAAAATAAGAACATATAACTATCCACAAAACCGTGTCACAGATCATCGAATTAACTTTTCTATTATGAGTCTTGATAGAGTAATGGATGGAGAATTAGAACCAATCATTGAAGCATTACAAACAGAAGATTTACGCCTAAAACTAGCTGGTGAATCATTTGAATAAAATTGGTTTAGCTGAATTAAAAGCTTTAAAAGAAAATTATCAAGGAAATTTAGAAGAAGCTCAAAAAAAATTAGAGGAAGGTTATCCAATTCAATATTTAATTGGACATGTAGATTTCTATAATTGTAAGATCAAGGTTAATGAGAATGTCCTAATTCCTAGATATGAAACAGAATATTTAGTTGAAAAAACAATTAAACTATTAAAAACTAAAAATTTAAAAACTGGAATCGACTTATGTACGGGAAGTGGAGCAATAGCAATTGCTTTAAAAAAGAACTTGAACATAAAAATAGATGCCTGCGATATTAGCAATCTAGCTTTAAAAATAGCTCAAGAGAATGCCCAAAAAAATAATACAAATATTTTCTTTTTTAAAAAAGATATTTTAACTGAAGAAATAGAAGGAAAATATGATTTTATTATATCAAATCCTCCCTATATAAAAGAAAATGAATATACTTCTCCCGAAACAAAATATGAACCATCTATTGCTTTATATGCAAAAGATAATGGTTTGGAATTCTATAAAAAAATAATCGAAATATCTCCAAATGTATTAAATAAAAATGGAATAATTATTTTTGAAATAGGAGCAACTCTAGGAGATGAAATAAAAAAAATAGCTTTAGATACTTATCCCAAAGCTAATATAATTATTGAAAAAGATTACAACAACTTTAATCGCTTTATGTTCATTGAAACATAAAGCTTTTTTATTCTCAATCCATTAATTCAAAAAATTCATAACTAATTCAATAATATTTTCTTTTTCTTTAGGATTCAATTCAGCTATAAGTAAGGTCAATGCTACTAAAGTATTATTATCAATAACTTGTTTATTATCTTTATACAAAATATGATAAAAATTTAAAAAATAAATAAACAAAGTAGCAGCAATCCTCTTATTACCATCAATAAACACATGATTTTTAACAATCATATATAGGAAATTTGCAGATTTTTCCTCAATACTTTCATATACATACCGCCCATCAAAAGTTTGATAAATATTTCCTATTATCCCTTCTAATCCCTTATTTCTTTCTAAAGCAAATAATTTACTTTCCGAATTAAATTTTAATTCATTAATAATATTTAAACAATCTTCATATTTAATTTTATTATCACTATTATTTCCTTTAGGTTTAGATAACACTTTATGATCATAATTATCTAATAAATCTAAAGCCCTAGAATAAGTCCCTATTACTTTTAATATTTCTTTGGCATCACTATTTTCTAATCTTTCATCTATTCTATTTGTAATTTCTATCAATTTAACTGTTTTCTCTAAACTTTCCAACCTTTTTTCATTAATAGTATATCCTTTAATCATATACTCTTTTAAAACATTATTTGCCCACTGACGAAATACAATGCCATTTTGGGATTTAACACGATAACCTACAGATATTATAACATCTAAACTATAAAAGGGAACCAGCTGTTTAACTCCATCAACGTGTAAATTTTGCACGTTGTTATTTTCTATCAACTCTTTTTCCTTAAAAATATTAATTATATGTCTTCTTATATTTGATTCTTCTCTATCAAATAACATACTCATTTGTTTAATATTCAACCATACATTTTCATCTTGTACATTTACTTCCAATTTAACACTTTGATTTTCAAAAATAATTATTTCATTTTTAATCTTAAAACCTTCCCAAACAATAATTAAAATTAACATTTTTAATCATATAACATTAAAAAATTTATTCTAACAAAGTATTTAATACTATTTATCCCAGACTATTATTATTCATTTATCCTCCATTTCTAGCATCACTATACTAAAAGAAAAAAGAAAAAGCAAATCACCAAATTATTCACTTTTATCAACGAAATAAATACCTTTCATTAAATAGTTCCTATCATTTTTGCCTATCAAATTAACAGAAGCAAGAAAATCTATTTTTTAAAATATAGGTAAATAGTAATAATATAATTGACTAATCATCAATATTAATATATATTAGAAATATAACATATAATAATATATTATATAATACATTAGATTTTTGACAAGTTTTGCTAGCTTTTGTCGAATTGCATGCAATTCATTTAAAAGTATGTTACCATTCATGAGAAAAGAGGAGAAAGTATGGAGTTTCAAACTTTAAAAAAAAATCATTTAAAAAGAAATATTATCATAGGAATATTAATAGTAGGAATCATTAGTGCCGTAGTATTAAACTTTACAAGAGCAAAATATCGAACAACACAGAGTATTCCTTTAGTAACAGGAACAATCAACTATAGCTTAGCTGATTTAAATATTGTAGCAATTACAGTAGATGGGAAAGAAGTAGATAGTATACCTGAGGGAAACTATGAATTAACAAGTGAGTCCTATTGTACAGTTAATGGTGAAAAAGATGAAAGTGTGAAGTTAAGCTATGATAGTACGACTAAAGGATTAAGTGTAACACCTATGACTACCAAAGGGACAAAATGTTATTTGGATTTTAATAAAAAATCAACATTGAAAGATACAATACTAGCAAATAATTCTGTTAATAGCGGAACACCAAATTTTGCAAATACAGCAACAACAGATGAAGGAGTATATAAGACCCAAGATGACTGGGGAGATAGTTATTACTTTAGAGGAACAGTAACAAATAACTGGGTAAAGTTTGCTGGATACTATTGGCGAATTGTTCGAATCAATGGTGATGGAAGTATCCGAATAATCTATAATGGAACAAATACTAAAACAACAGGAAGTAGTACCATGATAAGTAGTTCGCAAGCATTCAACTCAAGTTATAACCGAAGTGAATATGTCGGATATATGTATACTACAAGCCAACAACATGGAAATAAAACAAATAGTAATATTAAAGCAGTAATAGATACTTGGTATAATAGTAATCTAGCAAATCATGCTGATAAGATCAGTAAAGAAGCTGGATTTTGTGGAGATCGAGAAATGAAAAGTGGATATTCATGGAGTAGCCAACCAAGTAGCTCAATTTACTATAAGGCATATGAAAGATTAAATACAAATAAAAGCCCAAGTTTAAAATGTAGTAATAGTAATGACTTATATACAACATCATCAAGTAGTAAAGGGAATAAAGCCTTAACCAATCCAGTAGGGCTCATCACCGCGGATGAAGTATCAATGGCTGGGGGAGTAAATGGAAGTAGTAATAGTAGTTATTACCTATATAATGGTGAGTATTATTGGACTATGTCTCCATCTGACGTTGATTCTGATGGTTGGGCTTACGTGTTCAGCGTGGGTTCGAATGGCTGGCTCGGCAGCAACAGCGTGCGTTGGACTAACAGCGGCGTACGCCCAGTAATCAATTTGTCGGCTGATGTAACTGCAAAATCAGGAAATGGCACTTCCTCAACACCGTATGAAATTTAATTTTTCAACACAAAAACAGACAAACTTCACAGGAGCATTTTGCTCCTTTTTGTTTGCCTGTCAATACTACTAATTAATAAAAGCTAAAGCGAAATTTGTAAGTAAATAAGAAAGTCCAAAACTTAAAGTTAAAACCAATAACTTAGCTTCTATTACTTTTCCAATTTTCATAAACTTTTCCCAATTTACTCCATTGAAAATAAAAATAGAAAGTAAAGTAAAAAACACATATAAATAAATATCAATACCCATTAATTTTGTTCCTCATACATTCTTATAGCTTGTACTCTCTTCAAATGCCTTTCTTCACAAGGAGCTTTTGTTGTAATAAAAGTATCTATGATTTCTCTTACTTGATTAAAATCAGTTGTTATATCACTACCTAAGGCTATCACATTAGCCCCATTATGATTTTTCCCTTTAAAAGCATCATCAACACTAACTGCCCTTACACAACGAATTCCTTTCACTTTATTAGCCGCAATACTCATGCCTACTCCAGATCCACAAATCAAAATACCAAGTGAACCTTTATTATCTCTCACTTTTTCACCCAAAGTTAAAGCAAATAGAGGATAATCATCCATTGGCGTATTAGGTATACCAATATCTTCTATATCAAGTTCATTTTCTTTTAAATACTTGATTACTTTTTCTTTTAAGTCCACTCCTCTATGATCACTGCCAATATAAATTTTCAATCTTTATCACCCAATTTAATTGTAACAAATAAAGAAAAAAAATCAATGAAAATTAAAAGAAGTAGACTTAAACTTTACTTAAATAATAAAATCAGATATAATTTATTTGGTGATTTTATGTTTACAGATACACACTGTCATATCTATGAAGAATATTATGAAAATATAGATGAAATTATAAAAAATGCAAAAGAAAATAATGTAAATCGTTTTATTAATAATGGATGTGATACTACTAGTAATAAAGAAGTACTAGAATTATCCCAAAAATATGATAATATGTATTGTGCTTTAGGAATTCATCCGGAAAAAGTAGAGGAATATACTGAACTTGATTTAAAATGGATAGAGAATAATCTCTCTAACCCTAAAGTAGTTGCAATTGGTGAAATAGGCCTAGATTACCACTATACAAAAGAAAATAAAGAGGATCAAATAAAACTACTAGAAAGTGAATTAAAGATAGCTGAAACCTATCAATTGCCGGTTATTATTCATTCAAGAGAAGCAACAGAAGACACAATTAATACACTCAAAAAGTTTAAAGTAAATGGGGTAATTCATTCTTTTTCAGGTTCTCTAGAAACAGCCCGAGTTTATATAAAAAAGGGTTATTTATTAGGAGTAAATGGGGTAATTACCTTTAAAAATGCTAAATTAAAAGAAATTATTAAAGAAATCCCTTTAGAAAATATTATATTAGAAACAGATAGTCCATATTTAACTCCCGAACCATACCGTGGAAAAAGAAATGAACCCGCAAGAATTTACGATATTGCTCAATTCATATGTAATCTAAAAGAAATTAATATAGAAGAACTAACAAGAATTACCAACGATAATATTAAGCGAATTTTTGACATTTAAACTATTTTATGATATGATTAATTTACCAATGAGGTGAAGAAGAATGCTAAGTAAAAGCAAATTTTACTTAAAATATACAATTAAAGTAGGAATCATATTACTAGTTTTATTTGGAATTAATGCTTCCACATCTAAAATGGAAACATATAGTACCAATGAAAATATTAATAAAAGTGTTGATTTATCTACTATGGCTATTTATATTAATAAAGAAGAAGAAGCAAGAAAAAATGAAGAAGCACTCCAAACCTATTTATGGGGATCTCTAGACAGCTATACCGGTGATTTAACTGGATATGGAGCTAACTGTGCAGCATGTACAGGACGTCTAGCCTGTGGTGGTGTTGATGTAAGAGATGGAACTGATACTTATATAGATGATACTTATGGTGAAGTACATATTGTTGCTTCTTCCTCTAATTTACCATGTGGTAGTATTATTAGATTTGAAAGTAAGAAAGTTAGTGAAGAACCAGTAATTGCTATCGTTTTAGACCGTGGTGTTCTAGGAAATGATATTGACCTTTTAACACCAAGTGAAGACTATGCAGCAAGATATATAGGGCGAAGTAGTATAACCTATGATGTATTAAGACTTGGATGGGAAAAATAACCCATCCTCTTTAGATTGAGGGATAAAATGAATATAAAAGCAAAAAAAAGTTTAGGGCAAAATTTTTTACAAGATGAAAATGTTTTAAAGAAAATTGCTAATTCAATAAAAACGAATGAAGATGACTTAATTATCGAAATAGGCCCCGGAAAAGGAGCTCTAACAAAATATTTACAAAAAAAGAATAGCTTTTTAACATGCTATGAAATTGACCTAAGAATGAAAGAAATTCTAAAAAAATTTGAAAATGAAAAAACTCAGATTATATTTCAAGATTTTTTAAAAGCAAACATTATAGAGGATCATCAAAAGTATAATTACAAAGACATTTATGTGATTGCCAATATTCCCTATTACATTACAACTCCCATTATTAAACATATTCTAAATCAAGAAAAAATAAAAAGTATGACTCTCTTAGTTCAAAAAGAAGTAGCAGAACGCTTTACCGCAAAACCAAAATCAAAAGCTTATGGCTCTCTAACAGTTTATTTAAATTATTACTTTAATGTAACTTATTTATTTGATGTAAGTCGTACTGCCTTCTATCCCGTTCCAAATGTTGAAAGCGCTGTTGTAAAATTTGAACGAAAAAATGAAAAATCAAATCTTAAAAATAAAGAAGTATTTTTTAAATTAATAAATGATTCATTTAAAATGAAGCGCAAAACTTTAAAAAACAATTTAAAAGGATACGAATGGGACAAAATTAAAAATGTTCTAGAAGAAAATAATCTAAATGAAAACGTTCGCGCCGAAGAACTAAGTCTTAAAATATTTGAACAAATAGCAAATATTTTATCTTAGTTCTTTTTATTTATCCCAAATTTTCATAAATTCTTTAAAAGAAACATAAAATGAAATGGTGAATCTTATGAAATTAAAACGAGGAGACCTAGTAACCAGAAAAAGTTATAACCATGATACCGTATTTAAAATAACAAACATAAAGAATGATATATATTATTTAAAAGGAATAGAAGTAAGACTATATGCAGATAGTCCTGAAAATGATTTAGTAAAATTTTTAGAAAAAGATACAGTAGATTTAACAGATGAAATTATAACACCCGAAATCCCAGAGGAAAGAAGTGAATATTTTTATTTACCAGCCAAAATATTACATATTGATGGCGACAAAGATTACTTAGAGAAATGTTTAAAATTTTATAAAAAAAAAGGAGTTTTAGCAATCGGAAGAAAAATAAGCGAAAACCACGTTTATGAAGCCATTTTACCATTATTAAAAGAATTTAAACCAGATATTGTCGTCATCACTGGTCATGATGCTTTTTATAGTAAAAAAGGAAGAATTGATGATATCAAAAATTATAAAAATTCAGGAAACTTTATTAAAGCAGTAAAAATGGCAAGAAATTATGAGTTTTCTCATGAAAAGCTAGTAATTATCGCCGGAGCATGTCAAAGTAATTATGAAGAATTAATCAAAGCCGGAGCAAACTTTGCTTCTAGTCCTAAAAGAATTAACATTCATGCCTTAGATCCTGCAATTATTGCTACTACTCTTGCTTTAACAGAAAGAAGCAAAGAAATCAATTTGTTAAATCTCTTAAATAAAACAAAATATGGTCATAACGGTATTGGTGGATTAAAATGTAATGGTCTTATGTATGTAGGTTATCCAAGAGAAGGGGGTTAAATTTGAATACCAACTATATAAAAGAAAAGATAAAAGAAAACTTGGGAAAAACAGTAGAAATAAAAGTATATGGAATGCGAGGAAAAACCAACAGTTATAATGGAAAAATCCATGCAGTTTATCCCAACTTATTTACAATTATAGAAAATAATCAAGAGAAAAGTTTTACTTACCGCGACATCATAACAGGTGATATTAAGATAAAATATATGTAAAACACTTGCAAGTTCTAAGATTTTGCTATAAAATATAGATAAGTTGAAAAACTTAGGAGGGAAGAATATTTATGCAAATTACATCAGTAAACGTTCGCAAGATCGAAAAAGAAGGCTCAAGAATGAAAGGAATAGCATCAGTGCTATTAGATGATTCTTTTGCCGTTCATGACATCAGAATAATTGAAGGAGATAATGGTCTATTTATAGCCATGCCTAGTAGAAAAACGGCTACTGGTGGATATAGAGATATAGCTCATCCAATTAATCCAGATGTACGTAAATTATTTGAAGATGCAATATTAAAAGCATACAACGAAGCAGAATAAAACTTGGATTTCCAAGTTTTTTTCATATTTTTATTTAAAGATACATAAACTGTATTAAAAGGAGACAGTTTATGGAAAATGCAAATGTTATAGAGTTTGGTTCACATGAGTTAAAATTAATTGACAGAAGAGAAATTGCTTTAACAGGAATTAAAAAAATTACAAGCTTTGATAGTGAAGAATTCTTATTAGAAAGTAACATGGGAGTAATACTAATCAAAGGTTCAAATCTAGAAATTATGAAATTAGACACTCATGATGGCAATGTTAAAATAAAAGGCAAAATAAATGGATTTAACTATCTAGATAACAAAGAAAAAGGAAAAGAAGAAAGCATTATTTCTAAGCTATTTAAATAATGACTGCTGAAGTACAACTTTTTACCCTAAGTGTATCATATCTATTTGGCTTTCTTTTCTACTATTTATATAAACTAAATTATATAATAATTAAAAATAAGAAAAGATTTTATCAAAGCCTAATCACCATTTTATTTATGTATAACATTGTATTAATATACATCATTTTAATATATAAAATAAACAATGGTATTTTTCACATCTATTTTTTCATCATGATAATTCTAGGATTTATTACAAACATAAAAGTAACAAAAAAAATGTTAAAAAATGTAAAATGTCGCTGTTTTATTGAAAAAATAAAAAAGAAATGTTATACTATAAAAAATAGGGGTGATCAAAATAAAACATAAAGTAACTAAAAAAGAAAAAAGAAGATTAACTATCTTTATTTTATCTTTTATTTTTATTATTGGTTTTACATGTATCAATATATTTCCAGATTGGATAAAAATAATGAAAAACAATCAAGAAATTACTATCTTACAAAATTCATATGAAGAATTACTTGATACAGAAGAAGCTCTAAAAGCAGAAGTTCAAAAACTTCAAGATCCAGATTATGTAGAAAGATATGCCAAAGAAAAATTTTTATATACTAAAGATGATGAAATCATTATAAGAAAAACAGATACAAAATAGTACCTGTTTTTTTAAGGTCAGCGTTCCTCAAAGAATTTATCAATACTAACACCAAGAATCTGTGAAATATTCCATAAAACAGGAATACTAATACCTTGAACTTTTCCTGTTTCTAAAGAGCCAATCAAACCAGTTGAAACATTACACATATGGGCTATTTTTGCTTGTGATATTCTTTCTCTTGGGTGATTCAAATTGTATAAACCACGATAGTATCTTACATTAGCACCAATAACTTTGAAAATATCGCCCCTTGTTTCTTTAATATATAACATAAGATCTCCTTTCATTTATTAAATCTCATGTTATATATAACATAATTATATCCGATATAATTTTAACATATTTTTATATGAGAAATCAATCATAAAAAATTATTGAATTATAAATTTGTCAAATATCAATTTTTATGATAATATATACGTTAAAAAGGAGAAAATTTATGCAAATAATAAAAAATTATCTTTTAAAAAAAGAATTAAAAAAAATAAATAACTACTTATATATTTTCCTTATTTTTATAGCGTTAGGATTATTATTTATAGGATTTGGTATTTACGAAAATAAACAAAATGGAAACCAATATTTTTATCTAAATGATATAATTGAAAATAAAAACAATGAAGAAAATGTAAAAGCATATCTTAAAATAGCTAAAGCACCATATTCAATTGCCAAATATGAAAATGAAGAAAATTATACATTTTATATTGTGTTTGACGGAAATTATTATTACATTGCCTATTTAAGTGATGAAATATATGAAAAATTAAACGTCGAAGGGCTAGTTGATAAACCCATAACTATTTATGGAACTACCACTGCTGTTCCAAGTTCCCTAAAAGATATTGCTATCGAAGTATACAATAATGGTTTAGATGAAGAAAATCAAATAGAAATGGATGATTTTAACAGCTATTTTGGCGAAGTATATTTAACAAATATTTCTTTAAAAAAAGAAACATCAGCATTTTTTTATCTTAGTATGATACCTTTTGCAATTGCATGTTCATTTTTAGTCTTATATCTACTAAAAATGGTTAAAAACAAGAAAGCATTAGCAATCCTAACTGAAAAGGAACTACAAAAACTAGAAAAAGAAATAAATGATAAAAATACAAAATATTATGAAACACTACACTTAATACTTACTAAAAACTATATCATAAGTTTCAATAAAACATTAAAAATAATAAATCAAAATAGTCTAATTTGGATTTATGAATACAAAACAAAGCAATATGGAATCACAACATCAAAACAAATATTTGTAATGGATAATATTGGAAAAAAATATAGCATTGTAACAACAGACGGGTTATCAAGAAAAACTGATTCTATTCTAAAAGAAATAATTACAATAATAAGTAATAAAAACGAAAAAATATTAATTGGATACAATAAAAGAAATGAAAATGAAATAAATGAAATTTTAAAGAATAGCTAAGGCTATTTTTTTATATAATTTAATATGAAAACAAAAATAAAAATATTAACATTGATAATTCTTCTTTCATCTGCTCTTTTTATCAACACTAAAGTAAACGCGTTGATGCCTTTAAGTGGAAAAATAATTATTATAGACCCCGGACATGGAGGAAAAGATCCTGGAACAATAAGTGATTCTACTTATGAAAAAGATATTAATTTAGAAATTAGTAAAGCCTTAGAAATTGAATTATCTAAAACAGGAGCTACAGTTATAATGACGAGAGATGGCGACTATGATTTATCCGAACCAAACGCAAGATGGCGAAAAAAAAGTGATTTTGATAATCGAATTAAATTAATTAATAATAGTAAGGCTAATCTTTATTTATCCATTCATTTAAATTATTTAAGCGATAGTGCTTATTACGGACCACAAATATTTTATGATAAAGAAGAAACTAAAACTATAGCTACAATAATTCAAAACAATTTAAATACAAATCTAAATACTAATAGAGAAATTAAAAAAATACCAAATAAAACTTACATGTACAATAAACTTACAATACCCGGTGTTCTAATTGAATGTGGATTTTTATCAAATAATGAAGAAAAAAATAAATTAATTACAGAAGAATACCAACAAAAAATAGCATCTCTAATAAAAGATGCTATCATCGAATATTTTAATTAACAAAATATTTCATAGTAACCTTTCTATTTTCATTAACGCCAGTTCCATAATGGAGATTACCTACTTCCTTTAAAGCTTTACGAATTGCTTTTTCATCTTTAGCTAATACTTCATCAAGTAAAGTAATTAATTTTATAGCTTTAATAATAGCAACATCATATAAATCGTAAAAAGAATAATGATAACTAATCTTCTTATCAACCGGATAAAACCATTTTTTATGTTCTAAATTTAAAACCTGATAATCTAATTTAGAAATATGATAACAAAAGTTTTGTAATTTAATAGGTAGCAAATGAAACCAATCAATAAAAACATAAAATATCTTTTTAATTCCCCATCTAGAAATCATACAATGTTTAAATACAAAGCGAAAATTCTTATAACTCTTAATATAAATTTTACTACCTAATTTGACTTGAAAAGTATTTTCATAAACATAATCAAGTATTCCTTTTAATTCATTTGAAAAAGATATTTTAGAAAATAAATCTTTCCCTATATGAGATCGATAAATAGGCATCATCATTCTTTCCTTAGCCATGATAGCATCGATCATACTCTCCAAATAGTCATGTTTTCCCCAATACTTTTTAGTTTTTTTATTATGATGTTCATATTTTCCACCATAATAATAAATAAAAGGATGAATAGTACTATCTAAAACATAATGACAAAGAGAACCATATAAATAAGCTAATACCTGAGGATTTTGGTTCATTTGATACTTTTTTATATATTTTATAATATTTTGAAAATATAAATTAGCATGATTCTGATGAGCATAACTTCCTAATTTTGGTTTATAAAAAAACAAAGCATCAAAACTCTTTCCAAACAAATTGAAAAGATCATAATCTATTTTATTTTGAATGTTAATATCTAAAGACTTATAAACATCTTTGGTAAAAAGATGATGAGTATATGTAGCTGGCATAATATCTCTCCTTAATTAATTATAACACAAAAATAGAACTTCACCAAATTTTCACCAAATATTAACATTGATAACAAGTTATTTTTTTACAATATAGCTGTTCTTTGTGATATAATTTATAATAGGTGAATCATATGGAAAAAATATTTAAAACTCTAGATGAACAAATAAAGATTCTTCGCAATAAAAATTTAATAATTGATGACGAAGAATATGCCAAAAATATTCTTTTAAGAGAAAATTATTTTTTTCTAAATGGTTATCGTTATTTATTTTATAAATCAAGCAAAGACAAAACTTTTATAAACGGAACAAACTTCAGAGAAATATACGCTTTATTTTATTTTGATAGACAACTAAGAAATATTCTATTTAAAAATATCTTGATTTTAGAAAATAACATAAAAAGTATACTTTCTTATGAATTATCCCGAAAATATGGATTTAAAGAGAAAAAATACTTAAATCCAAATAATTTTACAACTGACCCCAAAAAAACAAGACAAGTACAAGATTTAGTAAAAAAAGTAAAAAGACAAATTATTGTAAATGGTGGACAACATACAGCGACGAAACACTATCAAAGTAATTATGGATACATTCCTTTATGGGTTGTTGTAAAAGTTTTATCATTTGGAATTGTTGGTGAATTATATACCATTTTAAAACCAGAAGATCAAGAACAGATTGCCAATTTATTTAATGTAGATGTAGAAAGTTTATTAATATATTTACCAATAATCGCCAATTATCGTAACTTATGTGCCCATGAGGACATTTGTTATGAACATAGAACGCAAAAAGAAATACCCATAACAAAATATCATAATTTATTAAATATTTCTAAAATGAATGGAGAATACATATATGGTATTAATGATCTATTCGCTTTAATAATCATTTTAAAAAGATTACTTAGAAATGATAATTTTCATAACATGTTAAATGAAATATCATATGAAATTGATTATTTATCAGGAAGACTTCACACAATAAGTATAGATAAAGTTTTAGATCGAATGGGATTTCCTAAAAATTATAAAGATATAGTAAGGATGGATTGAAATGGTTGAGAAGAAAAAAAATAAAACTTTAAGAAATGGACTAATATTAATAGGAGTATTTTTATTAGGAATGCTAGCATTATATGGAATATTCTACTTTTTCCCAAACGTAATTGGAGAAACGATTACCAAAGTAGAAAAAGATGTTACAGTAACAGATGAAGGAATTGCCGATGCTGTTGAAAAAGTATATGATTCCGTGGTCGTAGTAAACACATATATTGATGGACAAGCTTATTCTTCAGGCACAGGTTTTGTATATAAAACCGACAATGGTACTGCTTACATCTTAACAAATAATCACGTTATTGATAGTGCTGATGACGTATATGTAAAATTTACTAATGAACAAGTAGTAAAAGCTGAAGTAGTAGGAAGTGATGTATATTCTGATATAGCTGTATTATCAGTAGACGAAGAATACATTATTTCTGTAGCAGAAATTGGCAGTAGTGAAGATGCTAGACTTGGAGACACTGTATTTGCGATTGGAGCCCCAATTGATAGTGCTTATTCTTGGAGTGTAACAAGAGGAATTGTATCTGGTAAAGATCGACTAGTAGAAGTAGAATTAACAAGTGGTAATACTAAAACACCTATGATAGTAAACACACTTCAAACAGATGCTGCAATCAATAATGGTAATAGTGGAGGCCCACTTGCTAACTCAAATGGTGAAGTAATTGGAATAACCTCTATAAAATTATCAAGTACAACTATTGAAGGAATGGGATTTGCTATCCCAATTGAAACAGCAATTGATTATGCTGAACAATTAATAAATGGTAAAACTGTTGAAAGACCTACTTTAGGTGTATATATGTTAGATGTAAGTAACGCTTACATGTCAAGAGATTATTATGAAATAATTAGAAAAGCAAATGTTACAAGTGGTGTAATAGTAACAGACTTTGAAGAAAATAGTCCTGCTAAAGAAGCTGGATTAAAAGTAGGAGATATCATTATTAAAGTAGATGGAAATGACATACCATCAAATGCATATTTAAGATACTATTTATACAAACATAAAGTTGGTGATGAAATGAAACTAACTATTATAAGAGATGGAAAAGAAAAAGAAATAAAAATTACTTTAACAAAAAGTTAAGAGGCATAAACCTCTTTTTTTTAATTGAATAAATAATATTAATTATTTATTCAAACTGTTTACAAATAGGAATTCCACTTATTTGTAAACAATATAAAAGAACTACAATGTAGTTTTTAAAATTAAAAATCTAATAATCATATAGATATAAAATCACATATTGAAAGTAGTGGATTATTAGGTAACAAGAAAGAAATCAAAACTTATATTGATAGTCAAAATAGTTATGGCGCTATTGTTAGGACAAAAGTTAAAATTAAACTTGATGATGATTATAATTTTATATCAGTTAAAACAAAAGATAACATCAGCCTAGTATGGACACCATTTTTCTATAAATAGACTAAAAACTTCACAACGAAAAAAGCCTTTATTTATTGATAATACTAGGCTTTTTTTATGTGTAATTTTAATGATTTGTCAGTTCGTTTAAAACAGAAATAGATTGTTAGTAAGTCGTATCGATATCATCTATTTCAAATTGATATTTAAAATTAACCAATTAACTATATTAAATGATAATTCAACAGTAGATTTATCTATATCTAATGTTTTTTCTCTTAACTATTTCCCAGGATGAATAAAATTTCTAAACTGCTTCATTCCATCCATAAATTTTTTTGGTGTATTTTGGATTAAATGTTCCTTGTCGCAAACTTCAAGCATTTCAGTAATATCCATTTCTATAACTTTCTTTTCCTTTTGTTTAGGACCTACTTTGTACTTACTTACTTTTTGTTTATCCAAAATATATAATAACAGTAATTCTATTATTGTACCACTCATAAGTATAGTTGTTTTTTGCTGATTTGATAAATAATTAAAAACCAACTCATTATAATCTCTTATAAATATATTCTTTATCGTTTTTTTCTTTATAGAATTTAATTTTGATAAAATTTTAAGATATTCAATACTTAATAAATTATCCATAGTAAAACCGTTTAAATTGTCTGTAAAAGAAGAAATCAGTTCATTTTCTTTTTCCATTTCATTAATTCTTTTTTCAATACTAAAATTTTTTTTGTATACACTAGCATTAGTATCATAATTATGGTTTTTATTTCTAAAAATATAACCTTTATCAACAAATTGTTTCAGCACGTCATTTGCTTTTTCTTCATTACATTTTAAAACTATAGGCAATTTTTTATATGGGCAAATAATATTCCCAGTATCGTCAGCCTCTTCATAAAACATTTTAATTCGATTTATTATCCATATATTTTCTAATTGAAAATATTCTAAAGATTTCTCTTCTACTTCTTTTTCTTTTTTTCTTTGTTCAATTAATTCTTTACTTCTCAATATATTATTTGCTGAAACTTTGCTAGGCGATAAACTTTCTGATTTTTCATAATAGTCTAAAGCCTTTTCAAAATCCCCCTCATTTTCATAAATAACGCCCAAATTATTTAATACTGCATCACTATTAGGATGTGCTTCCAAATATTCTTCATATATTTCTTTAGCTTTACTATCTTTTCCCTGTTCCTTTAAAGCAAATGCTAATTCAAATCCAAAGTTTAAGTATTTAAGTTTTTTATAGTCTATATTTTCCACAATTTTAACAATAGAACTATACTGCTTTCTATTGTGTAAAGAAAATATTAAATTTTCGATTAAATTTTGATATTCATTACAATTGAAATCATATATTCTAACATTAGTAGTTATATAATTTACAACATAATCTAACTCACTATCATTAAAATTATCAAAGCAAATGCTTTCAACACCAACATAATTTATTCCACGAATATACGCATCAAAGTATTTTTTGTTATTTCCCAATTTTTCGTTAATATTTATTAAATTAGAATATAAGGACTTATCATTATTATTTTTTAATTCTTCCTCAATCAGTTTTTGCGTTTGTCTTAAATATTGTTTAGTAAAATCTTCTTCCCACACTAATTTTTGAAACGCACTAATTAATTTAATTTTGCGTTTATAAATCTCATTATCAAACTTGCCATCTAATCTATTTAAAATAGTATAAAATATATTATCAATGGTAAAAAAGGAATGATTGCCATCAGTGAAATTTACAATTTCTAAAAATGGATTTTCATATTGTGAAATATAATTTAATTGTTCTAATAATTTTGTTGCAATAACATTATCTTCTTTTAAATCTATTTCTATCAATCTTACAATCAATCCTTGTAATGTGTTATTATCAACTACTATAAAAGAATTTATTGCACTTTCATCTATTTCCTTTTTGGCTAAATATGGAATAAGAATTTTCAAAAATTCTAAATCTGTTTTAGGTACTATATTATCAGTTATCTCTAATTCTTTAATAAGTAGATAAGCCTTTTCATATTCTTCTTTCTTAAAATAAAATGCTATCATTCTTATTAATCCACTTAATGACACTTCATTATTTTTTTTAGTTGTTCAAAATATATTTCCTTATCTCTATCATCTATATAAAATAATAATTGATTTTTTAATCTAGTATTGTCAGGGAAAAATTTTAAACCTTCTTTTATTATTTTTGAACTTTCTATATTACTTTGAGTATGTTTAGCAACAAATAGGTACATATTAGGATGCTTACTATCTGTATTCATTAACTCTTTAAAGATTATAATAGCATCATCTTTTCTTTTATATTGTTCACTATAACAAATTCCCAATAAAAACCTACTATGTATATCCCTTGTTTTTCTATAATCCTTTAATAATTCCTTTTCTAATGCATCGTATTCTTTTTTTGATAATCGTTTGAAAAATTCTTTTTCTTCCATATTTACACACTCCTCTTCAAAGAATTAATATATATTAATTATATCATATTTGAGACTGCAATGACTTTATTTCAAGTGCTATCGGCAATATTACGATAAAAAAATTAAGAATTTTATTGAGTACCCTCCCACAAACTTTTAATATCTTACTTAAGCATCAAAAAAAAACGCAAATCTAAAGCGCTTTTTCTAAATTATATATTACAGCAAACCCTCCTAAAAAGAAGTAAAAGTTCGCTTGAGTATCATATGGCACGGAAACTGAACAAGTTCCCAAAACTTTAACCTAGCTGTTTAGTTAGATCCCTAACAATACTTTCTATTCGTTCCATCTCTATATCTGGTAATAATCCAGTATGCATTATTATATTTCTTGACATTTCTAAATCATCCATTCTTGAAGTTATCCAAGCTTGGCTTGGGATGATATCAGAAAAATCATCCCAATTATAAATTATAATATTTGTCAAATTCCCAAGCATTGTATATCCAATATTACTATTCGATCTGTTGGAATAGTATTTGTTCTTTTCCTCTTTATCTTTCAATTTTTGTACTTCATCTCTAACTTTTTTCGGTACACATTTTTCCCACCAGTCAATACCTTTAGTTTCTGATAATCTATCAACAATAAAATCTCTTAACATATTTTCGGCACAATATAATGCAACATAAACAGAAGACATTTTTGATGCATTATACCACAATCTAGGACTAAAATCATTTTCTAATACCCTTTGAGTGATCTTTATGTTAGTATCATCAATAACTTTTATACCTTGTTGTTCTAAATTAGATAAAGAATCCTCAACTAGCATTCCATTAAATACAAATTCCTTAATTCTTTTATTTTTTACATCCATTATTTAAAAAGATTATCCTTTATACTTTTAAATATTGCATTATAAACAGAGATGTCAGTAGTAGCAGGCAAATGAATTTGTATATTATAATGAAATTCAGGTAATTCATTATTGTTTGGGGTAGAAAAAATAGTATTCATTGGTTCTGGTTCTTCAATATTAGGCATTGTATTATCTTCATTAGTTTCATTGAAGTCAGCATAATTGCACAATGCTTTAAATGTAGCACTCATTCTCTTTACATCATCTTCTTCTTTACCTGTAACCCTTGAAATAGCTCCTCTAATCTCTGTATCATTAGCCTGATTCATGTTAGTATTAATTGCAAATAATTCTTTATAATACTTCCTTATCTGTAAAGCTATAACTTTTTTTGATTTTGAATCTCTTAAATCACCATAATATGTAGTTGGTATTCCATCAGCACTTAAAAATTCTAAATTTTTTAAGACATTTATAAACGCTCTATCATTTGAACTTGTAAATCCAATATTTTTTAAAAATTCAGATGTAAATTTTGATGGTTGTGCAGCAGTCTTAATTTTATCAAATATTTGAGCAATTTTATTGTTTGAAACCATATATTGATATGTTACCATAATATTACCTCCTTTAAAGTAACTATATGGTATGTTATTATAGCATAACTCAAAGTTAATGGCAAACTAAAACACGGATAAACTCTTAGTTTTCCGTGCTTTTATATATGTTTACTCCATATTTTTGGAGTTTATCCATATCTGGCAGGGGATGAGAGAATCGAACTCCCAACTAAAGTTTTGGAGACTCCTATTATACCATTTAACTAATCCCCTAAAAAATAAATCGATAAACATAATAATTATAACATAAACAATTCCAATTTACTAGTATTTTCATATAATAAACTAGGTGATTTTATATGTTAATAAATTATACAACTAAAGAATTAGACCTTTTAGCTAGAATAATGCGTGCAGAAGCTCAAACAGAAGGAAATTTAGGAATGCTTATGGTTGGAAATGTTGTTGTAAACAGAGTAATTGTAGATTGTTATACTTTTAAAAATATTGATTCAATTGAAGATGCCATATATCAACCTAATCAATTCGTTGGAACTAATTCTTCACTTTTTTATGGTTCTGCAACAACAGCTGAAAAAAACTTAGCTAAACGTACACTAAGGGGAGAATATTACCATCCAGCAACACACTCTTTATGGTTTTATGCCCCAGGAACAAATAATAGTTGCACAAGTACATGGTATGATCAACCTCTAGCAGGTAAATATAAAAACCATTGCTTTTACCGACCAGAAAGTGGCAAGTGTCCTGAGTTATATTAAAAAGATCTAAAAACTAGATCTTTATTTTATATCAGTAGAACCAAAACCACCAACACGAACACCATCAGCTTGATCGTTATCACATATCAAATACTTTTGAAATATTACTTGACCAATAGGATCCCCTTTATGAATAATAACATCATGATCTAAAACATTATAATATTGAAAATAAAAATGCCCGTCATTATCTATATTTTCATAATAATCACTATCAATTATTCCAATACTATTACACATAACTAACCCTTTTTTAGGACCACTACTACGGTTAACAAGCATTAAATATTCGTCTTCCAAACAATAAGCTTTAAGTCCAGTTGGAACTAAAGTAGGCTTACAACCTAAATGAAAAGGTGGAATTACTACATCCTCAGCTGCTTCAACATCATAACCAGCAGAATATTTTGTTTTTCTAATAGGCAAATGAATATTCTTGTCCTCATAACCTTTAACAACTTCAAAACCTCTAATTTTCAAAACTATCACCTAATCAATTATATCAAAAAAATAACTTATTCAAAAGTTATTTTTCTAAGGAATTATAAGTACTTGACCAATAGATAAAACATCATTAGAAAGACCATTTGCTTGTTTAATTGCATTTACACTCGTACCATAAGAAGTAGCAATTTTCCATAAACTATCCCCAGATTTTACTACATATGTTTTTGAGCCACTACTAGAACTAGTTGGAATAACTAAAACTTCGCCAATAGAGAGCAAATTAGATGATTTACCATTAGCAGACTTTAAGGCATCAACCGTAATTCCATACTTACGAGCAATACTGTATAAAGAATCACCAGCTTTAACAGTATAAGTATCTAAAGTACCAGCATTTCCTTCACTAACTACTAATTCTTGACCAATAGAAAGAGTATCATTAGTAAGATTATTTAAACTTTTAAGCTCATTTACTGTCATACCATATTGATTAGCAATAGAATATAAAGTATCTCCTTTTTTTACTATATAGATATTCTCATTAGGTACATCCGGCTCTTCTATTTCTGGAATCACAAGTGTTTGACCAACACGCAGAGTATTAGTAGTTAAATTATTTGCTACTTTAAGTTCATCTACACTAATACCAAATTGTCTAGCAATCCCATATAAAGTATCTCCTTTTTTGACAGTATAATACTTATCTTCCATACCCTCAGGGGGAATATAAGTTACTCCAATATAATCAGCCAAAGCTCTTACCACAGCCTCAGTTAATTCTTGCCAATTATTTTTTATTTGATTAACATCATCACCAGTTGAATCTGCAAACCCATATTCAACAATAATAGACTCATTATTAGGTGTTTCTCTAAGCATATAATAATAATCTTTACTAGAATTACTAGGAAGTCTTCTTTGATAATATTTACGAACGTTTTGACCAGATTTAATAAATTCACTAGCTATCTTAGAAGATAAAGTATCACTATTTCTCAAAGCATAAATAATTTCAGCTCCATCTCCACCTCCAGCATTGATGTGATTAGAAACTAAAATAACATCATTACCAGTTCCAAATAAACTTTGAGCTCTTTTAGGACGATTAGTAGAATCTAAAGTTACATCACTATCTCTAGTTAAAGCATTGGGAATACCAAGTTCTGATAAACGATCTGCCATATACTCACTTATCTTTAAAGTATAATCTTTTTCTACAATACCATTAGCACTAGTTCCAGGATCTTCTCCTCCATGACCAGGATCAATAACAACTTTTTTAGCCATAAATATCCTCCTCTAAAATATTTTATGACAAATAGCTAAATAAGTTTATTTAAAATAAAAAAAGCACCTAAAGGTACTTATTTATCATATTTAATAACTACATGTCTATTTGGTTCTTCACCTTTACTCTCAGTTTTAACATCCTTAAAATCTGAAAGAATATTATGAACAATTCTTCTTTCATAAGAATTCATATTGTCCATTTCAATATCCACTTTTGTTCTAACAACATCACGAGCTAAATTACGAGCAAGTCTTTCTAATTTTTTTATTTGTCTATCTTTGTAATCTTCTACATCCAAAATAATTCTAGGACCATTAATAGTAATATTTCTAATAAATTGTCTAGCAAGTACTGTTAATGCTTCTAAATTTTGACCATTCTTTCCAATAATAACTGGATTGTTAGAAGAATACATTTTAATTGTTGTAATATCATCTTTTGTATTAACTTCAAAAGAAACATCTAAATTCATTCCATTTAAAATTTTCTTTAAATATTCTTGAACTTCAGCTATAACATCCAATTTTAGAAATCCACTACATTCATAAGTAACACCTTTAAAAAGTCCACCTTTAATTTCTTCAAAATAATAAGATACTTCTTCTTCATTAGCATTTAATTTAACTAAAACTTGTTTTAAAGCCTCATCTTTAGTTTTTGCTACTTCTTTTACTACATTCATGATTATTTTCCTTTCTTTTTATCTTTCTCTTTCTTCTTCTTTTTATCTTTATCGGGAACTATAATTTTATCTTTGTTTTCTTCTCTTTCACTCATTTTTCTTAAGAATAAATTTTGAAGAACCACAAAACCATTTGTTGCAATCCAATATAAAGCAATAGCAGTTGATAAATATAAAGAAGCTACCGAAATCATAATAATCATAAACTTAAACATAAATTGCATTTGTCTTTCCATATCTTGATTACCAGTTTGCGTAGTAGCCATAGAATTTTTAAAAGACAAATAAGTAGTTAAAATAATTAAAACAATAATAATTAAATAAGCCCATTGATGATATTCAAACAATCCCACCATTGGTGTTTGTCCTAAAGTAAGACCCAAGAAAGTATCCTCAAATATTGCTGGTGTTCTATTAATTGCTTGTAAAAAAGCAAAGAACAAAGGAAGTTGAATAAAAGCAAGTAAGCAGCTACCAAAAGGACTAATGTTGTATTTTTTATAAACAAGCATCATTTCCTGAGATTTTTGAAGCATAGATTCATTATCCTTTTTATTAGCATACTTCTTCTCAATTCTTGCTATTTCTGGTTGAGCTTTTCTCATGTTACTAGATTGTTTCATAGTTTTAGCAGAGATAGGCATTAAAATCAATCTAATAGCTAAGCCAATCAAAATAACAGCTAAACCAAAACTATTAATCAAATAACCAAGCTTCAAGATCAAGAAAGCTAAAGGCTTAACAAAAATACCTTCCCAAATACCATCTGCTTTATTACTAGATAAACTAAAATCTGAACATAAAGGTAAATCATCATAATTTATTTTTGTCTGATCTTTATACTCACTATAAAGTTCATCTAAATCTTTATCTTCTGGTTTACATAAAATATCCTTCTGAAGAATTTGCCCAGTCTTTTCATATTCAACAGGAGTATTATCTTCAAGAATATAATTACTATTACCACAAGCCGTTAAAGAAAACACTAATAATATCAAAACTCCAATTTTAATTTTTTTCATTTAAAAATCCTTTCTGTAATAAAGAAACAAATTCTTGTTCCATTTGAAAGTAAGATAAATCTTTTACTCTCTTCTTAACCATTATAATATAATTTTTAGAATTTGAAAACAAATTCTTATTATGATCGACCAAGCATCTAATTTGTCTTTTCACCTTATTTCTTTCCACAGCATTACCAAACTTTTTACTAACAGCAATGCCAAATTTAGGATTACTAGAATTTCCATCCTTATAATATATATTATAAAAACTTGTTTTTAAATACTTTCCTGTATTAATTATATCATTAAAATCTAAACTTTTCTTCACAACTTCATATTTTTTCATAAATTCACTTCCTAAATTATATACTGAAAAAAAACACCACTACAAAAAGTGGTTACTTAGATAAAACTTTACGACCTTTTTTACGTCTATTCTTTAAAATACTAGTTTCTTTTCTTGCAAAGAATCCATGTTTTTTTGCTTTCTTACGATTATTAGGTTGAAATGTACTTTTCATATACGACACCTCCTTAAAAACTCAAGTGGTTTAATTATAATATTTTATTCCTATGAAGTCAAGTTTTTTCCGTAAAATCCAAGGTTCTTCAAAACCAATAAAAAGTTATTCACTTTTTGTACACTTTTAAAATAATTAAAAAATAAAAAGAAATATTTTTATCCACACCATATTTCAATTAAAATGTGAATAAATAATGAGTTATCCACATTTAAAAAATTTTACGTAATCCTAGTATCAACCGTATCTTGTGTATCAAAAAAGAAAAGTTATCCACATTACTAACAATTAGCTAAAAAATATCTATTGTGTATAAATAAATTTTTTAAATAAAAATTTGTGGATAGTGTTGATAAATCTTTTAAAGTAAGGTATTATAAGGAACAAAACGTGTGAATAACATGTGAATAAAAAAATTTATTATTTTAGACTTTAAATTCTAAATAAAATGCGATACAATTAATGTGTTAAAAGTCCAGACTGTGGGGTGAGGTTTAGTTGGGAAAAGAAACATTATTAAAAGAATTCTTAGATAATATTTATAAAGAAATTAATCCAGCATCATTCCATGCTTGGTTTAACGATTTAGAAATCATAAATCTAACAAACGACAAAATAACCTTTAAAGTCCCCATGGAAATACACAAAAAAATGCTTGGAGATAACTATTATTCATTAATCGATAAGACATTAACAAATATTACAAATATAAATTATGATATCGAATTTATTTTAGAAAGTGATATTAAAGAAACACTAGAAGAAGTTGTTAATAACCCTCAAGTTATCAACAATAATTTAGAAACAAATTTAAATCCAAATTTAAATTTTGACAACTTTGTAGTAGGAGATACAAATAGACTTGCCAAAGTTGCTGCCATGGCAGTTGCAGAAGCACCAGGGCGAATTCATAACCCCTTATTCATATACGGAAAAAGTGGACTAGGGAAAACCCATCTAATGCATGCTATAGGTAATTTCATTATTGCCAATTCTAACCGAAAAGTACTATATTGTACTTGTGATGAATTTATGACAGAATACACCAACATAGCAAACCCTGATAATGCCAAAAATACTGTCGAATATGCCAATGATTTTAAAAATAAATACCGAAATGTAGATGTTTTAATAATAGATGATATTCAATATTTAGTAGGAGCAGAAAAAACTCAACAAGAATTCTTTAATACGTTTAATTATTTACATCAATCAAATAAACAAATTATAATTAGTAGTGACCGATCTCCTGAAGACTTAAAAATATTAGAAGAAAGACTAAGATCGCGATTTATGTGGGGACTACCAGTTGATATTTATCCTCCAGATTTCGATTTAAGATGTCGAATTATCAGGAAAAAAATTGAAAACACAAGTATAGCGAACTTAATAAAAGAAGAAAGTATTGAATATATTGCCAATGCTTGTCAAAATGATATTCGCTTTTTAGAAGGAGCAGTAAATAGATTAATGGCTTACACAGCAATGATTGTACCAAAAACTATTGATCTAGAATTCACTTGTGAAGCTCTAAAAGATTTCGTCAATAAAAATATTTATTCAAATAATAATATAACCAAAATACAAAAAGCTGTCGCTGATCATTATAATATAACAGTAGATGATCTAAAAGGAAAGAAAAGAAGCAACAAAGTAGCACATCCAAGACAGTTAGCCATGTATTTATGCCGAATGGAAACAGATGAAACATTTCCAAGAATAGGGTTAGAATTTGGAGGTCGAGATCATTCAACAGTTATATTTGCTTGTGATAAAATCGAACAAGAATTATTAACAAACCACGAACTAGAGCGAGCAATAAAAGAAATCAAAGCAAAATTGTAAATAACTTGTGACCTAGTTGTGAATAAAAGATGAGTTATAAACAATAAAAAATATAAAAATCATGCATAAAATAAAGGAAAAATAAAGTTACAAACATTATTAACACTATAATAAATAATAATAAAATTTAGAAAGAAGGAATGAATATGAAATTTACAATTGAAAAAAGTGTAATATTAGAAGGATTAAATAATGTTATAAGAGCAATATCAACCAAAAATGTAATACCAGTATTAAATGGAATTAAATTTGAACTAACGAATACAGGACTTTATCTAACAGCAAGTGATTCAGAACTAACAATTAAAGTATTAATAGAATCAAAAGATATTAAACAAGTAAGTAATTTAGGTGGTATTATAATCCAAAGCAAATACATCTTAGATATTGTTAGAAAAATGCCTAGTGATTTAATAAACTTTGAAGTAATAGATGGTTTAAAAATCAAAATTTATACCGAAAACAATCAATACAACTTAAACTGTTTAGATATCAATGATTATCCAGATGTTAAATTAGAAGAAAATAAAGATCCAATCATCATTAATGGTGAAGAATTTAAAACAATTATTAATCAAACAGTATTTGCTATATCAAATCAAGAACTAAGACCTATTTTAACCGGAGTAAACTTTAAATTTACGAAAGATGTACTAGAAACTGTAGCAACCGATTCTTATCGTTTAGCAAAGAAGAATATAAAATTATCTCAAGAAGTTGAAAAAGATGTTGAAATAGTAATTCCTGGTAAGAATATTATGGAATTAGAAAGAATTATAACAGATGATAGTGATATCGAAGTCCATATATTCAACAATAAAGTATTATTCAAATATAAAAATATTAACTTCCAAACTAACCTGTTAAGTGGAAATTATCCAAATACATCTAATTTAATACCAAGTGAATTTGCCTATATAATTAAAGTAAATAAAAGAGAATTTAATGATGCTATCGATAGAGCTGCTCTACTTACTCAAGGAAAAGACAAAAATATTGTAAAAATGTCTTTAGATAATACAAAAATGGTAATTAATTCCTATGCATCAGAAATTGGTAAGGTAGAAGAACAATTAATGGTAGAAACAAATAATAAAGACCATTTAGAAATATCTTTTTCTTCTAAATATATGCTAGAAGCTATTAAAACTTTACAAGAAGAAGAAATACTTTTATTACTAAATAGTGATGTAAAACCATTAATAATCAAATCATTAACCGATGAATCACTAATTCAATTAATTTTACCTATCAAAACTTACTAATTGGCCTGACACGGTTCGACAAAAAAGCTCCTTTTCATGTGATATAACTAAGAAGTAATCAGGAAAGGGGGCATTTGGATGCCGTATATTATTAATAACAAAACGTTAGCACTTTTACCATTAGGTAAAAAAACAAAAATATTAGAATGGGACAAAGATTTTATCGTAGAGGAATCAATTATAAACATAATCGAGCATAATTGTATATTAAATGGCTCAACTTTAGAAGGAAGAAGAAAAGGAAGTTCTTATTTAATTGGGGCTAGTTATAAACCTCCAATTATAATAGACGAAATGAAAAGAATTATATTAATTCCAACCCATTCAAATAAAAACTCTAATTGTAAATGGTTTATTTTAGATAATATTTTAAAATATTATTTAAATACTTCTAATAAAGTAGTAGTAATGTTTAAAAATAATCAAAAATTAGAGCTAGATCTTTGTTATGCCAATTTTGATAAACAAGTATTAAGAGCAACTCGCTTAGAATCTTCCTTAAGAGGCCGAAAATATAAAAAATTCCTTTAAAAAGGTCTTTTTTTATGGTATAATATTAATAGGTATAGGAGTACGCTTATACCACTAATTTTTATATATCAGCAAAGTAGGGGCTAAAAAATGCAAATCAGTAGTTTAAAATTATTAAATTTTCGTAATTATGAAAGTTTAGAATTAAGTTTTTCTTCTAAAATAAATATGATTTATGGAAAAAATGGTATGGGTAAAACGAATATAATTGAAGCAATTTATATGTTAGGATTAACCAAAACATTTCGTTCTAATAATGATGAAATAGTCATAAAAAGAGGAAAAAATATAGCCAAAATTGAAGGAAAAATAAGAGATTCTATTTTAAATAGTTACAAAATTATTATAAGTAATGCTGGTAAAAGAATTAAAATTGATAACAATCAAATATCCAAAATTAGTGATTATATTACCAAAGTTAATATAATCTTATTTAATCCTGATGACTTAAAAATGATTAAAGATACTCCTAGTACAAGGAGAAAAATGTTAAATATTGAAATATCTGGAATTAATAGTGAATATCTTCAATTATTAACTAATTATAATAAAGTTTTAAAGCAAAGAAATGCGTACTTAAAGGCTTTAAATAAAAAGAAAAATTTAGAAACATCATTTTTAAATATATTAACAGAACAATTAATAGATATTGGACTAAAAATAATGTGGATAAGAGAGGAGTTTATCAACAATATAAATTCTTATATTAGCGGTATTTATTATGAAATTACTCATAAAGGAACACTAAAAGTTATTTATAAGAGTGAATTTAAAGCAAAAAATAAAGAAACAATAATAAAAATGTTTAGAAAAAATATTTCCCGGGAAATATTTTTAGGTAAAACTTTATTTGGAATTCAACATGATGATCTAGAATTCAAAATTAATGAAGAAATAGTAAAAGAATTTTCTTCTGTTGGCGAGCAGAAAAATAGTATTATTTCCTTTAAATTAGCCGAAATAAAAAATATAGAAGCTAAATTGCATAAGAAACCAATTTTAATTCTAGATGATTTATTTAGTGAGTTAGATCAAGAAAAAATTAATAATATTTTAACTTTAATTGATAAAGATTTACAAACATTTATAACAACTACTGAAATATTGAATGTTGATAAAAAATTATTAGAAACATCAAAAATTTTTCATGTGATGGATGGCAAAGTAGAGGAGGAGTAAATATGCCAAATGATTATTCAGATAATGATATTCAGGTATTAGAAGGCCTAGAAGCCGTAAGAAAACGTCCTGGTATGTATATAGGATCTACAAGTGAAAAGGGCTTACACCATTTAGTATGGGAAATTGTCGATAATGCTGTAGATGAAGCACTAGCGGGATATTGTGATGACATTGAAGTAGTAATTCATAAAGATAATTCCGTTTCTGTTAGAGATGATGGACGAGGAATGCCAGTCGGAATTAATGCCAAAACAGGGTTATCAACAATTGAAACTATTTTTACAGTTTTACATGCTGGTGGAAAATTCGGTGGAGGAGGATATAAAGTAAGTGGAGGCCTTCATGGAGTAGGTGCAAGTGTTGTTAATGCTTTATCAAGTTGGTTAGAAGTTCGCGTTTATCGTGAAGGTGAAGTTCATTATCAACGTTTTGAAAATGGAGGACACCCAGTCGCACCAATGAAAGTAACTGAAAAATGTGCCTCAGAACGTACAGGAACAACCGTAACATTTAAAGCAGATCCAACCATTTTTAAAGAAACAACAGAATATAGTTACGAAATACTAGAAAATCGCTTAAGAGAATTAGCCTTTTTAAATAAAGGATTAAGAATTATTTTAATAGACGAACGTGTAGATGGTAAAAAAGCAACATTCTGTTATAATGGTGGAATTATTGAATATGTTGCTATGTTAAACAAAAATAAACAACCCCTACATGACGATATCATATATGTAGAAGGCGAAGAAAATGGTGTAAATATAGAAGTAGCGATGCAATATAATGATTCTTATAATTCAAGCCTTTATTCATTTACCAACAATATTAATACTTATGAAGGAGGAACACACGAAGATGGTGTTAAGTTTGCTTTAACTAAAATTATCAATAATTATGCTCGAAGTAATAAAATGTTAAAGGACAATGATGATTCTTTAACTGGTGATGACTGCCGTGAAGGATTAGCCATGATTATTTCCTGTAAACATCCTGATCCCCAATTTGAAGGTCAAACAAAAACAAAATTAGGAAATAGTGAAGTAAGAAAAATTGCAAATGATGTATTTAGTGAAGGATTTGAACGGTTTTTAATGGAAAACCCAAGTGTTGCTAAAACGATCATTGAAAAATGTATGACAGCATCACGTGCTAGAATTGCTGCTAAAAAAGCTCGCGAAATGACAAGAAGAAAAGGAGATTTAGAAGTAACAAATTTCTTTGGAAAACTAGTCGATTGTAAAAGCAAAGATGCAAGTATAAGTGAAATATTTTTAGTCGAGGGAGATTCAGCAGGTGGCTCAGCTATTAAAGGAAGAGATAGTTTAACTCAAGCAATACTTCCTTTAAGAGGTAAAATATTAAATGTTGAAAAAGCTCGCTTAGATCGTGCATTATCAAATGAAGAAATTAGAACAATTATAACTGCATTTGGTACTGGAATAGGCGATGATTTTAATCTTGACAAATTAAGATATCATAAAATAATCATCATGACCGATGCCGATGTGGATGGTTCACATATTAGAGTATTACTTTTAACGCTATTTTACCGCTTTTTTAAGCCAATTGTGGAAGCAGGACATGTTTATGCAGCTCAACCTCCATTATTCGTTATAAAGCATGGAAAAACGATAAAATACGTATTAAATGAACAAGAAAGAGATGAATACTTAGCAAGCCTATCACCAACAACTAAATACGATATTGCTCGTATGAAAGGTTTAGGTGAAATGGATGCTGAAGAATTAAATGAAACAACCATGGATATAAATAAAAGAGTTTTAAGACAAATAACAGTAGACGATACGATAGCGGCCGATGAAATATTCTCCAAACTTATGGGCGAAGAAGTAGATCCACGTCGTGAGTTTATCGCAGAGAATGCCCAATTCGCTGAAAATTTAGATATTTAGGAGGTTTTGTATGGATAGGTTAGAACAAAATAATATTGTAACAGAAGTAAAAAAATCATTTTTGGAATATTCCATGAGTGTAATTGTTTCTCGTGCTTTACCTGATTTAAGAGATGGCTTAAAACCAGTTCATCGTCGAATCTTATATGACATGCTTCAAAATGGCCTTACACCAGATAAACAACATCGTAAATCTGCAACAATTGTTGGGGATGTTATGGGTAAATATCACCCTCATGGTGATTCAAGTATCTACGAAGCAATGGTACGTATGGCTCAGGACTTTAATTATCGTTATATGTTAGTAGATGGTCATGGAAACTTTGGTAATATTGAAGGATATGGAGCAGCAGCTTACCGTTATACGGAAGCCAAATTATCCAAAATATCTATGGAATTATTAAGAGATATCAATAAGAATACTGTAAATTTTACTCCAAATTATGATGAAACAACTAAAGAACCAGAAGTTTTACCTTCAAGATTCCCAAATATATTAGTAAATGGAACAATGGGAATCGCTGTAGGTATGGCAACAAACATACCACCTCATAATCTTGGTGAAGTAATTGATGGATGTATCGCTTATATTGAAAATCCTGATATTGATACAGCAGGACTTATGCAATATATTAAAGGTCCAGATTTCCCAACTGGAGCACTTATTCTAGGAAATAGTGGAATTAAAAAAGCATATGAAACAGGACGTGGAACAATTACAATTAGAAGTAGAGCACATATTGAAGAGAAAAATGGCCGTCAATATATCATAGTTGAAGAAGTTCCATATGGAGTAAATACTTTAGAATTAAAAAATAAGGTAGCGGAGTTAGTTCATAATAAAGTTTTAGAAGGAATTACAGACTATCATTCAGATTTAAAAGATGGAATTAAAATAACGATTAGTCTAAAAAAAGACGCAAATGCTAGTGTAATATTGAATAAATTATATAAGCATACTGCCTTTCAAACAACCTACGGAATTATTTTCTTAATGTTAGACAATGGTGTCCCCAAAACACTAGGTTTAAAAGATATTATTTCTAAATATGTTGATTATCAAAAAGAAGTAATTATTAGAAGAACTCAATTTGATTTAGATAAGGCTGAAAAAAGAGTGCATATTTTAGAAGGATTAAAAATAGCATTAGATCATATTGACGCCGTAATAAAATTAATTCGTGGATCTGCCTCTGATGAAGAAGCAAAAAATGGATTAATGAACAATTTCAACTTGAGTGATGTTCAAGCAGAAGCCATATTGGAAATGCGTCTAAGAAGATTAACTGGCTTAGAAAGAGATAAAATTGAAGAAGAATTAAACGAATTGTTAAAATTAATTGATGAATTAAGAGGAATTCTTGCCTCAGAAGAAAAAGTCTTAAATATTATTAAGGAAGAATTATTAGAAATTAAAGAAAAATATGGTGATAAACGTAAAACGGATATTGATATGACAGCAATTGAATATATTGAAGATGAATCATTAATACCAGAAGAGAATGTGCTTATTGCTATGACCAATAAAGGATATATTAAAAGAACAACATCTGACACATTTAAAACGCAAAAACGTGGTGGAATGGGTATTAAAGGAATGACAACCAATGATGAAGATTTTGTCGAAAACATAATCAATATTTCATCGCACGATTATGTCATGTTCTTTACCAATAGAGGAAAAGTATATCGTATCAAAGGCTATGAAATTCCAGAATTTAACCGTCAATCTAAAGGATTGCCAATTATTAATTTATTACCACTCGAAAAAGAAGAAACGATAAGTTCAATTCTAGGAATTTCTTCTAAAGAGGACATTAAATATCTATTATTTGTAACAAAACAAGGATTAGTAAAGAAAACAGCAATTGAAGAATTTTCGAACATACGTACGTCTGGAAAGATTTGCATTAATTTAAAAGAAAATGATGAATTAATTGCTGTAAAACCTACAAATGGTAATAATTATATTCTTTTAGGCAGTGAAACAGGAAGAATGGTTAAATTTAAGGAAGATAAGATAAGAGCCATGGGTCGAACTGCTAGTGGAGTAAAAGGAATTAATTTGGATGGAAGCAAATGTATATGCGCAGAAGTAGTAAATGAAGAAGATAAAATTTTGTTGGTAACTGTAAAAGGATATGGAAAAAAGACTTTAGTTAGTGATTTTAGAGAAACTAGTCGCGGTAGTAAAGGTGTAAAAGCATTAAACATTACTGATAAAAATGGAAATATAGCTTCTGTAAAAGTCGTCGAAGAAGATAAAGAACTAGTAATTATGACAAATATTGGAACTACAATGCGTATGACTTTAGATCAAATAAATACTTTAGGAAGAGTCACTCAAGGTGTAAGATTAATAAATTTAAAAGATGAACAATTTGTTACAACTTTCAGCTTAGTCGAAAAAGAAGTGGAAGATGAAATAGAAGAAGAAACTCCAACTAATGAAACAGAATCCAATTCTGAAACAAATTAATTAAAATAAGAACTGTAAAAATTTAACTTACAGTTCTTTTATTTTGCAAAAATATTATTATTTTAAAAAAATATGTATATAAAAAATAATGTGGATAACTTAAAAAATGATGGAAAAATGTAAAATGTTTCACATGAAACTATATGATCGTAATTTATAATAACTTCATTTTAATTTTGTAAACGGTATTCCATGTTTATGGAAAATAATTTTATGATCTATTAAAAAGTTATCCACAATGTTTCACGTGAAACATTGAAAATAAAAATTTGAAGAGAAAATAATAATATAAAAGCAATTTATGAAAATATAAAATTAAAAGATACTTTTACATTATTTATTTCTTGGCTATTAGTTTGAATATTTTTTATAAAATATTAAGAAATTTAATTTTAAGCAAAATATTAATAGAAAAATAGTAAAAAAGTTTTTGATCTGTATAAAGTTATTAACATATGTTTCACGTGAAACATCCAAATTAGATTTCATATAAAAATAATATTTAAAAAATGAATTAATGTCAAAATAAGTGCTTTATATAAAAGTATAGAAATAAAATGTTTATTCATATTTAATAGTTTTAAAAACTTTAGTTTAAAAAAATATTTTTATTACTACAAAATACCCTCAAATTATAAGTTTTAAAAAGAAATTTTTAATTAAAAGTGTTAAAAATAAGTTATTAACACGAATTAAGTATACAATGTATGTTTCACGTGAAACATACACTTGCATTTTTTATAAATATATGATAAATTATATATGTGCAACAAATATATTGTAATCTGGTCAGGACCGGAAGGTAGCAGCCACATCAATCCCTGTTTGTGTGCACTTTTTTATTGGGTGATTGATATGAAAAATAAATATTTAGAGATTCTACTTAAATTGGCTTTAAAAGCAAGTAAAAAAGATGAGGTTCCTATTAGTGCTATAGTAGTAAGAGATAATAAAATTATCGCTAAAGCCTATAATAATAGAAATAAAAAAAATAATATTTTAGGCCATGCCGAAATATTAGCGATAAATAAAGCAACTAAAAAAGTAAAAGATTGGCGTTTATTTAATTGTGATCTATATGTAACATTAAAACCATGTAGTATTTGTGAAAATATAATTAAACAAACGAGAATAAAAAATGTTTATTATCTATTAGATAAACCAGAAAACAAAAAAGAATACAATAAAACAAAATTTTATAAAATGGAAGAAAATAATAGCAAACAAAAGTATGCCATGATTTTGAATCAATTTTTTAAAAAGAAAAGAGACAATAAAAAGGGAATATGATATAATTAAATGGGGTGGAATTATGGATTACAAAGTATTATATCGAAAATATAGACCAGATAATTTTTCAAATATTATTGGTCAAGAATATATGATCTCAATATTAAAAAATGCCATAAAAATGGATAAAATTTCCCATGCTTATATTTTTTCTGGCCCTAGAGGAACTGGAAAAACTAGTACAGCTAAAGTATTTGCGAAAGCTATTAATTGTTTGAATCCAACAGAAGAAGGTCCATGTAATGAATGTGAAAGTTGTCGAACTTTTAAAGAAAATGCCGATATTATAGAGATAGATGCCGCTTCAAATAATGGAGTAGATGAAATAAGGGAAATAATTAATAATATTAAATTAGCACCAGCTTATTCTAAATATAAGGTTTATATAATAGATGAAGTACATATGTTAAGTACAAGTGCTTTTAATGCCCTTTTGTTAACGTTAGAAGAACCACCAAAACATGTTGTCTTCATTTTAGCAACAACTAATATCGAAGCAGTTCCGATTACAATACTATCTAGATGTCAACGTTTTGATTTCCATAAAATTTCCATACAAGATATTATTAAAAGATTAGAATATGTAGTAACAAATGAAAATATAAAAATAGAAGAAGAAGCATTAGAAGAAATTGCTTATATTAGTGATGGTGGCATGCGAGATGCTTTAAGTATTCTAGATCAATTATCAAGTAATACGAGCACCATAACCATAAATGATGTTATTGAACATTTTGGATCTGTTTCTAAAAAGCAAATTAATGATTTATATGATTTGATTTTAAAAAATGATGTGGATAACTTTGATGAAGCAATGAAAAAATTTAAAAATTTAGCAATAGATTATAAATTGTTAGTAAAAAAATTATTAGAAAAAATCGAGGAAGAAGCTTTGAATTCAAAGAAAAATTATAATTACAAAGGATTATCATATGAAAAATTAAAAGAATTGGCCTTTGAATTAGCTGATATTACTAACTATGTTAACATGAGTATAGACCCTTATTTATTAATTGAAATAACACTATTAAAATACTTTAATAATAGCGACAAAGCAATCGAAGTAGAAAATAAAAAAGAAACAAAAATTATTTCCCAAGAAAAAGAAGATACAACGCCAGAAGTAGTTGTAAAGGAAAAAGAGGAATTATCAACTCAAGTTATTTCCCGGGAAATAATTAAAATGGTAAAAATAAATCCAGAATTAATTAAAATTAGAGTAAATAACTGTTTTGTAAATGCGAAAAAAGAATATTTACAAAAAATAAAAGAAATTTGGTTAGAATTTATATCAACACTAGAAGATAAAAGCTTATTAAATTTAATAATAGATTGTAATGTAGTTACAGCAAGTGATCAAATTGTAATTTTAACAAATTTAATAGAAGGAACCGCAAACTTAATTAATACCAGATTGATAGAATTAGAAAATAGATTTAATAGTAAATTTCATACCAACTATAAATTTATTACTTTAACCGAAGATACTTGGAAAGAAGAAAAGGAAAAATATATCGTAAATTTAAAAAATAAAATTGAATATCATTATATAGAAGAACCAAAAATTGAAGAGGAAATTAAAAATAATGTTGATAATATTGAAAAAATCGCTTATGATATATTTGATAAAGAAAAAATTGAAATAGAATAAGAAAGAAGGAATTTTATGAATATTCAGAATTTAATGGCACAAGCCCAAAAAATGCAAAAAGAAATTAGTAAAAAAAAGGAAGAAATCGATAATACAACATTTGAAGGTGTATCAGAATGGATAAAAGTCGAAATGAATGGAAAAAAAGAAATCGAAAAAGTAAAAGTAATTTTTGATGGAATAATTGAAGAAGACGATAAAGAAATGTTAGAAGACATGATAAAAATAGCAGTAAATGATGCAGTAAAGAAAATAGATAAAGAAGTAGAAAATAAAATGGGAGCATATGGCTCATCATTTAATGGCCTATTCTAATGAATTATCCAAAAGATTTAGAAATATTAATTAATCATTATCAAAAATTACCAGGAATAGGCGAAAAGAGCGCCGAAAGACTTGCTATAGCAACTTTAGAATTTAGTGAAGAAGAAACAAATGAATTTAGTGAGGCCATAAAAGAAGCTAAAAAGAATTTAACGAGATGTGCTATATGTGGACATTTAACAGACCAAGAAATATGTAATATATGTAGTGATGAAGATCGAAATAAAAATGTGATATGTGTAATTGAAGATTATAAAAGCATTTTTTCATTTGAGAAAACCGGAACTTTTCAAGGAACCTATCACGTATTAAATGGCTTAATATCCCCAATGGATGATATAGGGCCAGAAGATATAAATTTATCTTCACTATTATCTAGAATTGAAAAATTAGATAATCCAGAACTAATTTTAGCATTAAAGCCAACAGTTGAAGGAGAAGCTACAACTCTATATATAAAAAAAATACTAGAGAATAAGAAAGTTACAATATCTAGATTATCATATGGCATTCCAATAGGAGCAGAAATTGATTATTTAGATAATGTTACTTTAGAGAAAGCCTTAGAAGATCGTAAAAAGATATCTGAATAAATAGTAAATAGATATCATATAATTTACTGTGATGAAGATGAAAAAAAATATCCTTAAAATTCTCAGTAAATTATGTTTTGCTTTTGTAATGCTATATGGTCTAAATTTGATTTTATCTGGAGTAAATATATTTATACCAATTAATATTATTACAATTGTACTTGTAACACTTTTAGGTTCTCCAGGAATATTAGGATTAGTAGCAGTGTATTTACTAATTTAAGGATGTGATTTTTTGTTGTTTAATAATAATTTAACAGAAATTTATAATAAATATCGTGAGGGAAAATTAGCTCACGCTTATTTAATTGAAACAAATAATCCCCAAAGGCTATTAGAAGATTTAAAAAAATTAATTCAAGCAATAAATTGTCCTGCTGAATTTAGTGAAAAGTGTCAAGCTTGTAATTTATGTAATTTAATAGCGAAAGATAATTTACCAAGCTTAATTACAATAGAACCTGATGGGACAAGCATCAAAAAAGCGCAAATAGAAGCATTAAAGTTATCTTTTGAAACAAAGCCAATATATAGTAAATATAATGTGTATATTATTAAAAATGCTGAAAAATTAAATAGTAGTAGTGCAAATGCTATGCTAAAGTTTGTAGAAGAACCAACAGAAGGCATTTTAGGTTTTTTTATTACAAACAATAAAGATGTAATAATTCCGACTATAAAAAGTAGATGTCAGATAATAGTGGTAACTTATGAAAATAATAATTTACTAGAAAAATTAAATATTACAAGTGACGAACTAGAAAGTTATAAACAATTAATAAAGGATTATTTAAAGAAAATAAAAACAAATGAGTTTATAAATAATAAAGATTTTATTTTAAGTAAATATAAAGAAAGAAGCGAAATTGATATAATGTTCAAAATTATGTTTGAAGTTTATTATAATATCTTTCTTAAGTCACTAAATAAACCTTATAATGAAGAACTGATAGAAATAGACAAAATCGGTTACCAAAGAGAAGAAATTTGCTTTAAATTAAATATTATTTCAAAATTAATTCAAGAATTGAGTTATAATGTAAATATGGAATTATTATTGGACAAATTCGTTATAGAAATGAGGAAACAAAATGGATAGATACTATGTATATGGCGTTAACTTTAAGGATAATGGCAAAATATACAATTTTAAAAGTAAAATTCGCTGTCCTATTAACGTTACGGTCATAACAGAAACGGAAAAAGGGCTTCAATTTGGAAAAATAGTTAATTATATAAATAGTGAAAATGTAAAAAATCTAGAAGAACTAAAAGAAATAGTACGAATTTCTACTAAAAAAGATTATGAAGATTACTTAAAAAACTTAAAAGATGCAGATTTAGCCTTAAAACATTGCCGAGAAATTGTAAAAGAACTAGATCTAGATATGAAAATGATTAATGCAAGTTTTACTTTTGATCGTAAACAATTAATATTTAACTTTTTAGCTGATGAACGAATTGATTTTAGAGAATTAGCTAAAAGATTAGCATCTATTTATCGGACAAGAATTGAATTACGTCAAATAGGAGCAAGAGATAAAGCAAGAGAAATAGGTGGAGTAGGAGCTTGCGGTCAAAAAATATGCTGTGCTAACTTTTTAAATCATATTGATTCAGTATCCATGAATATGGCTAAAAATCAAGGTTTAGCTTTAAACCCTGCTAAAATAAATGGTTTATGTGGAAGACTTTTATGTTGTTTAACTTATGAAGATGAAGAATATTCCCGTTGTAGTGAAGGATTACCTAGTATTGGAGAAACTGTTTCTACAGAATATGGAATGGGACAGGTAGTAAGTGTAGACATTTTAAATCGTTCTTATAAAATAATGATTAATAATGAAAAATATGATATTTTTTTAGGTGAAAAATAATGCAAGTCATAAATGATTTATTTGACTATGGCTTAAAAATAGTACAAGATAAGGATTATTTTAAATTTTCCTTAGATTCCTTGTTATTAAGTGAATTTGTGGAAATAGAAAAAAGTGATAAAAGATTACTAGATTTATGTAGTGGAAATGCACCATTACCTTTAATAGTTGGAAAAAATCATAATATTGAAATAACAGGAGTAGAAGTTCAAAAAGAAATATATGATTTAGCTATAAAAAGTATTGAAATTAATAAATTATCTAATATTCATATATTAAATAGCAATGCCAAAGATTTAAAAAATTATTTCCCAGGAAATAATTTTGATATAATAACTTGTAATCCTCCTTTTTTCAAATATAATCAAACATCTTTAATTAATGAATCTAAAATCAAAGCAATTGCCAGACATGAATTAACAATTACTTTAGAAGAAATATTTAATGTTACAAAGTACTTATTAAAGGATAATGGAAAATTTTATTTAGTCCATCGTCCCGAACGTTTAGAAGAAATAATTAGATTAGCAAATCAATATAATCTTCATCCCAAAAAAATAATATTCATATCTTCTAATATAGAAAAGCCAGCCCATATGGTATTATTAAAGATGGTTAAAAATGCTCAAATAGGTGTTAAAGTAAAATCAATGATAATTAATAGAGAAATAAAGACTTATCAGAATATATTTAAGGAAGTGGAAACATGAAATTAATAGTAGGTTTAGGTAATCCTGGAAAAGAATATGAAAATACAAGACATAATATTGGATTTATGGTTCTGGATTACTATGCAGATAACAATAATTGGAAAGAAAAATGGAATTCTTTATATACAGAGTTAAATATGAATGGTGAAAAAATATTGTTAATAAAACCCTTAACATATATGAATTTATCAGGACACGCAGTAATTCAATTCATCAATTTTTATAAAATAGAATTAAAAGATATATTAATTATTCAAGACGATTTAGATTTGGCAGTTGGTAAATATCGTTTAAAAACAAATAGTAGTAATGGTGGTCATAATGGAATTAAATCAATCATAAATGAACTTGGAAATCAAAATTTTACTCGCTTAAAAATAGGAATATCAAACAATAAACAAATTGATACAAAAGATTATGTTTTAGGGAAATTTAGTAAAAATGAATTGGAGATATTTAAAGAATTATATCCGACATTTAAAGAAATTATTAATTCGTTTATTGTAAATGGTATTGAAAAAACCATGAATAAATTTAATCGAAAAGATAATAATGTTTAAAAAAGGTGAAACAAATGGATTTCTTAGACAAATATTTTAAGTATGAGAACGATCTAACTATAATGGGGTTAACGAATGAGTTAGCTTATCTTTACGTGTCTAAAATTTTTCAAGAAAAAAAACAAAATATTATAGTATTATCAAGTACATTATATGAAGCAAATACCTTTTTTTCTGGAATCAAAAATTATGAGAAAGAAACTTTTTTATTTCCCATGGATGATTTTATAACAAGCCAAGCTTTAGCAGTCTCACCAGAACTAAAAACAACAAGAATAGATACACTAGAAAATATTAAAAATAAAAAAGGAATTGTTGTAACGAACTTAATGGGATATTTAAAGTTTTTAACTGATAAAAATGTTCAAGAAAAAATGAATATTACTTTAAAAAAAGGTGATGAAATAAATCGTGATAAACTTTTAGAATTATTAACAAAATTAGATTATAAAAGAGATACAATTGTAACTACTACAGGTGAATATGCCGTAAGAGGCTTTGTAATTGATATTTTTATAACTTTAGAAGATCATCCAATTAGAGTAGAATTTTTCGGAAATACCATAGAATCTATAAGATATTTTGATGAAGAAACTCAAATGTCTTTAAAAGAAATCAAAGAAATCAAAATAGTATCTAATAGTGAAATTATATCTGAACATCAATCTAGTTTATTAGAATATGCCAAAGATGCCATTGTAATAACAATAGATGAAGCAAGAGTGATAGCGAATTATGAAAAATTAGAAGAAGAAATGTTTGAATATCGTGTTGCTAAAGGATTAGAGCCTAATCATCGTTTTATGTTTAGTTTAAATGAATTAAAACCAAAAGAAAATATTTATATTAATTTTCTAGAAAACATTTCTAAAAGTGCCAAAATATTAAATTTTAATACCAAAGAAATTCCTAACTTTCATTCTGATTTTAAAAAATTAAAAGAACAAACCGAAATATGGCATAAAAAAGGATATGAAATTTATTTTTATTTAAGTAAAGAAAGTCAAATAAAAATTATTAAAGAATTAATAACAGTACCAATAACTATCATAAATAAGTATTTATCTCAGGGATTTATAATTGATAAATGTGTTGTGATTAGTGAAAATGATATAGAAAAAGTTAATAAAGAGAAAATAAAATATAAAAATCTTTATAAAATAGGACACAAAATAAAGGATTTAAATTCTCTTAATAAAGGAGACTATGTTGTTCACATGGCACATGGTATTGGAATATATAATGGAATTAAAACTTTATCAAAAAGAGGTTTAGCTAAAGATTATATAGAGATTCTTTATGCAGATAATGATAAAGTTTATGTTCCAGTAGAAAAGATGAACACTATTCTTAAATATACAAGTAAAGAAGGTTTAAAACCTAAAATCAATAAATTAAATTCTACTACATGGGCTAAAACTAAAAGAGCAGTAGAAAAGAAAATTAAAGACATTTCCGAAGAATTATTAAAATTATATGCCGAACGAAAAGCACTAAAAGGAGATTCCTATAAAACTTATGATATGGAACATGAATTTGCTAATAGCTTTGAATATATACCAACAAAAGATCAAGCAAAAGCTATTAAGGAGATAGATAATGATTTAAAAGATCAAGTTCCAATGGATAGACTATTATGTGGTGATGTTGGCTTTGGAAAAACAGAAGTAGCATTTAGAGCAATGTTTAAAACCGTTTTAAACAATAAACAAGTATTTTATTTATGTCCAACAACAATTTTATCCAAACAGCAATATTCTTCTGCCCAAGACCGTTTTAAAGGTTATCCAATTGAAATAGCCTTATTAAATCGTTTTACTTCTCCAAAAGAAACAAAAAGAATATTAGAAGGTTTAAAAAGTGGAACAATTGATATAGTTTTTGGAACACATAGACTATTAAGTGACGATGTTAAATTTAATAAGTTAGGATTATTAATTGTTGATGAAGAACAACGATTTGGAGTAACTCATAAAGAAAAAATAAAAAAATTTAAAACAGATGTAAACGTTCTGACTTTATCTGCAACCCCAATTCCGAGAACTTTAAAAATGGCTATGTCAGGATTAAGAGATTTATCTATAATTGATACACCACCAGTAAACAGATATCCAATCCAGACCTATGTTTTAGCAGAAAATGATCTAATTATTAAAGATGCTATTTATAAAGAATTAGCAAGACAAGGCCAAATATTTATTCTTTATAATAATATTGAAAAACTAGATAGTGTTGTAAGTCATATAAAAAGATTAGTCCCCGAAGCAAGAATTATAAGCGCTCATGGTAGAATGAATAAAATAGAATTAGAAGATGTAATGCAAGATTTTATTGATTTTAAATATGATATATTAATATGTACAACGATTATTGAAACAGGAATTGATATTCCAAACGCCAATACATTAATTATTTATAATGCTGACCATTTTGGCTTATCACAACTATATCAAATAAGAGGAAGGGTTGGAAGAAGTAATAAAATAGCTTATGCTTATCTCCTTTATGATAAAAGTAAAATGTTAAATGATATAGCAATAAAACGATTAGATGCCATTAAAGAATTTACTGAATTAGGAAGTGGATATCGAATTGCCATGCGTGATTTAGCAATTCGTGGAGCAGGGGATATATTAGGAAGTGAACAAGCTGGATTTGTAGATTCTGTAGGAATAAACTTATATATGCAAATGATAGATGAAGAAATGCGAAGATTAAAGGGAGAAGAAATACCAGAAGAAGATAATAAAGAGTCATTAATAAATGTAAGTACTCATATATCAGATGATTATACGACAGATGATGAAATAAAAATTGAAATTCACCAAAAAATAAATGAAGTAAATTCAATGGAAAGTTTAAAGAAAGTAAAAGAGGAACTAGAAGACCGTTTTGGAAAAGTAGATGAAAATATAATTATTTATATGTATGAAGAATGGTTTGAAAAATTAGCGAGATCCTTAAATATTAATAGAGTTACACAAAATGATAGATTAGTAGAACTTGAATTACCAGAAGAATTATCTAATCATGTAAAAGCAGATAAATTATTTCTTGAAAGTTATAATATCAACCCAAGCTTAAAATTTTCTTATCAAAATCATCGAATTAAAATAACCCTTTTACTAAAACCAGAAGATAAGCACTTCTTATATACTTTTGTCCCAGTTTTAGAACTAATTAAAGAAGATTATTTCCCGGGAAATAATTCTAATGAAAAAGCACCAAACTAATAATTTGATGCTTTTTAAATTACTTAAATGACATAAGGATTAGAAATAGTGCCATCACCAGATTTTATTGTCACATTGCTAGCTATATTGATAACAGGACGTACACCGATCGCGCCATACACGTTGCTGTAGTTGAGGTTGCCATTCGAATGAACAAAGAACACGTCAGCATGACCGTCGTAGAAGTCAAACGGAGACATGGTCCAATAGTTTTGTCCTGTATATAAGTAATAACTACTATTATTAGTTCCTCCCTTTCCTCCTGCAAATACTACTTCATCTGCGGTGATGAGTCCTACCGGATTTGCTAATGCTTTATTTCCTTTACTACTTCCTGATACAGTAAACATATCATTACTTAGTTGACTACATTTTAATGTTGGATTTTGAGTACTTAACCAACTCCAACTCGCATTTAAAAATCTATCAACTGGTGCATATACTGTTGCATTTGTTCCATATCCCAATGTTCCATATCCACTTCTATTTACTGTCGATATTTTTCTATCATTACAAAATCCTGCTTCTTTACTTACTTTATCTCCATATCCTTTATTAGTGATATTTGTTTGATACCAATTATCTAGCACTCCCTTTATTGTACTATTGTTAGTATTGGCATACGTTGCTGCATAACTACTTGCTCCTGTACTTCCATACATATATCCTACATATGCATTATCATAATACGAACTATTATATGCACTTGTACTGATTTGAGTACTTGTTCCTGTTGTCGCTGTTCCTGTTCCATTATAGATTAATCTAATTGATCCATCTCCATTTATTCGGATTATTCTCCAATAGTATCCCGCAAACTTGATCCAATTATTTGTTACATCCCCTCTAAAATAGTAACTTTCTCCCCAATCATCTTCTGCTTTATATATTCCTTCATCTGTTGTTGCTACTTGGCTGAAATCTGGTTCTCCTTCATTTATTTTACTATTTGCTAATATTATATCTTTAGCTAATATTTGTTCATCAAAATATAAATAACACTTTGTTCCTTTCTTTGGCATTCCTAAAAAGTTGATTACTCCATTTTGATATTCTATTGTTATATTGTTATCTTTCGTATCATTTACTTCACAATAACTTTTTTCTTCATTTAAACTATATCCACTTGTTGGGACTGTATCTATACTTTTATAATCCCCATTTTCTTCTTGATACATTGCCACCATTTTTAAATCATATGATGTATAGTTGATTGTTCCATTAATTAAGGGAATACTCTCTGTTGTACGATATTTTGCTAAACTATGATTAGTAATCAATACAATAAGAAGTATTACTACACAGACAAAGCCACATAAAAAATATAATCTATTCTTATGAGATTTAATAGTTTCAAATTCTAATTTATCCTTTTTATTCATGTTTCCTCCTTTTAAAAAAAAGTTTTACGTTGTAGGCTTGTGTAATTAATGAAATAAAAATCGTATCATATTCATAGTAGGTGATACGATGAATTTACGAAATATATTTGGTAAAAATGTGAAGCATTATCGATTTCAGGTTAAATATACTCAAGAACAATTGGCTGAAAAAGCTGATATATCTACAACATATTTAAGTGAAATAGAACGAGGTATGCACAGTTTAGATTTTGATAAGATAGAAAAATTATCTAACGCATTAAATGTAGAGCCTTTTCAGTTATTTTTACCAAGTAATTTTAACACAAACCTCCCACGTAGAATTGATATGATAAAAAAATAAATATCTTATCATAAAAATTATATCATAATTTTGTAAAATGTCTAGTCTTTTTGCTCACTTTTAGAGAGCAGATATTTTCTTTGCTTTAAACTAAAATCAATTTAGGTGATTGAAATGATTAATTATGATGCTCTATATACTTTGATTGGTAGCAATTTTAAGAGAATAAGAATGAAAAAAATAGGTTTAACTCAAGAAAAATTAGCCGAAGAATTAAATTTAAGTCGAAGCTTTATTTCTCATATTGAAAGTCAAAAAGTGAACAAAGGAGTTTCGTTAGATACTTTATTTTTAATATCTCAAAAATACAATATAGATATAAGAGATTTTTTTCAAGGTTATGAACAATTTTTAAAATAACCACAAAAATTATTTAATTGAGGGTTGTTTTCTTATTATTTAGTTTATGGTTATATATTAGAAACTTTTAAAATATAGTATAAAAAACTTTATGTTTTAATGAACATAAAATAAATGATAATGTAGTAAAATTTCATATTTCAATCGATTAAAACAGAAGAACCCAAATATTTAAAATAAATTGGTTCTTTTTACTTTCGACACAGATGTCATAAAGTGTTGGAATTTGTCAAACGGTTTTTCTTGCTTTTTCTAGTATTATCACTCATAATAAATAATCGTTATTTACTGGTGGTAGCGCCTGCTTTCTTTTTTATTAGTAGTTTAAACTACTGAGTATTCAGGGGGGTTATACGAAAGTAGGAGGGGATGTAAATGAGTGATATGACTTTATTACTTATTATAATAATCATGCTTATCCAAAAAGATAATTATGAAAAAAGACGCTAACCGAAAGGTATAGCGCTTAGCAAATGATTTTGCAGGCGTTATCCACTAGGTAGATAACACTTACACTTATAATATAACATATTTATGTTTGCTTTTCAATAGTTTTGTTAAAGTTTGATTATATAAAATAAATAACCCCTTTTAATTGAGGTTATTATTAATATTGTATTAGTTTTAAATGCAAGATTTAAAACATCAACATTATTTATTTTGGAAATATTCCAATGATTAATCTTGTATCCTAATGCTTTTTTATTTAGCCTTAACCAAAATATTAAGTTTAAAAGGATATTGGGCGCACACCAGGTTCAGTCCAATCCACATTGTTGTTGTTGAGGTTGCCATTCGAATTCACATAGAACACGTTAGCATTACCGTTGTTGAAGTTATACGGAGACATACCTATAATAATAGATTAACCAAACTTATTATAACACTCAAACTTTACTATTTACAACCTTTTGTAATTCATAATATAATGGAACAATATTCTCATCTTTAATAAAATTAACAATAAAATTATCGCTTTCTTTAGAAATAATACCAATTGTTCTATTATGAAATGATTTCTTTACTTGTTCATCAACTAACTTCATGTAAAACTCTATTTGAGCTTTATCTTCTTTCTTTAAACTTCTAAGTTTTAATTCAACAACAACATAACAATTTAATTCAATATTAAAGAGTAAAATATCCATAAAATAATTATGATTATCTTTTATAAGCTTAAATTGATGAGCAATATAGGCAAAGCTATTTCCTAATTGTTTAAAGAAGAAATCAAGATTAGCAAGAATACTTAATTCTAAGTCATGTTCGTTTTTTATTTCATGAGTAATAGGAATAAAGATTGGGTTTTTCATATCAGTAGTAATTAAATATTTTTTAGGGAATTCAATTTCAATCTTTTCAGGTTTATCAACTAATCTTTCATAAGAATTAGATTTTATTTCTTTAATCAGTTCTCTCTTTGATAAACTATTTTTAATGCATAAATTTATATAATAATTTCTTTTATTTTCGTCTTTAAATATCAAAAGTTCTCTATAATGCGACCAACTCAATTTACTCCCCAGTGGGGAACTTTTTTCAAAAGCTAAATAAAACTGTCGAAACTTTCTGAGGTTACTAGCATTATAACCTTTACCAAATAGTTCAGTTAACTTAATAGACCATTTCTTGATAAGTTCATTTCCATATTTAGCTTTAGAAGAACCACCTTGAGCTTCTACAATCAACCGTCCAACATTCCAATATGTTAGTACTAAACTGTTTTCTTCTTCAAGTTTCATCGCTCTTTTATGAACTTCATTTCTTTTAATGAAATGTTCTATTTCTAAGTAATACTTTTCTTCATTCATTATAGATTTTTTCTCCTTTACTTTTTATATAACATACACACTATAAAGGTGTAAATATTTATATTTACCTATAGCTACAAACTTGCTGATATTCGACTAAATCTCTTAAAATTAGTGTAAAGAAAAAGAGAGAGTACTCTCTCAAATATTGTACTAATTTTAAATACAAGATTTAAAATATCAATATTATTTATTTTGGAAATATTCCAATGATTAATCTTGTATCCTAATGCTTTTTTA